>Ga0315282_10000057_pt1 | contig 218084 bp, 211 predicted proteins | sample YL17G07_20_MG_FD_203693 | JGI IMG/M metagenome (GOLD analysis project Ga0315282, IMG submission 203693) | Sediment microbial communities from Yellowstone Lake, YNP, Wyoming, USA - YL17G07_20 | ecosystem: Environmental > Aquatic > Freshwater > Lake > Sediment | place: USA: Wyoming | collected... | reverse complement strand
CCAAATGAATCTTTTATTGAATTAAAAGTTTCGTAGAGCATATTAATTTCCAATTTCCCCCAATAAGTGTTGATAATGTTTAAGATCTGTTTTCTTTATCAATTCAATTATTGCAAAACTTACTGATTGTATTTCCCCAAGCAATCTTTCATCAAAATCAGTCGGGCTATCTTGGTATAAAGGGTGAGATTGATCTTGACAATAAGATTCTATACGAGTTTTTATTTCTGAATCTATTTCGGGGTAATCTTCACATAACTTTTGAAACTTTTTATGAATACTTACTCCGCCAAGCGGTATTTTAAATGATATATAATTTTCTAAAAATTTTCTTATCGCATTTGGGAAAATGTAATCTTTTTCTAGACTGCTATCCTGCTTTTGTGCTCTGTCATAAATCAATTTGAATAAATAAGTATATTCTGAATTGTGTTCCTCTAATAGCTTGTCTATTTTTTCTATGACAGAATAGCGACCACCGTTATTTATCCTGGATTTGATTATATAAAAATTACCCTTCTCATATCTCATCCAATCTCTAACAAGTCTGAAAAATGGAAAGTGATGAGTAAAAATAAAAACCTGCTGCGGATTTAATTCTTTAACTTTTTCTTTTATGAATCCAAAAGCCCCGTAAAGATATTGTGAATCGAAACTTGAAACTGGGTCATCTATAATTATTGTTCCATTTTGAGCATTAAAATTTTCCTCTTTTAATTTGATTAAAAAATAGATAAGGGCTATAGCCCCTCTTTCCCCTTCACTTAAGTTATTCGCATCTCTTCTATTTCTTTTTATCGTATAGCCTTCATCCGTTGTTTCGAAAACTATTTCACTCCGTCCGGTAAAGGATTTTAATAATCTGTTAAATTCTTCAGCAGCAAAATAATGTTCCTTAAGTTTTTGTTCTAATTCTTTTTGCTGATTTTCTAACTTTTCTTTTTCCTTACTCAACGAATCAATTTTTTCTTGTAGCAACTTTAAATCCTTAATTTTTTCGTCGTAGTTAGATTTATATCCGCTAATAATGGCCAATTCTAATTTGTGAGCAGATTCTGTGCGTTTCTCGTTAAATGAATTAGTTTTCTCATCGTTCCTTTTAATTAGTTCACTTATCTCAACGATAATATTTTTTAACGCATTTATGGCTTTATTAAGAGTATTAAAGTCAAAAGAAATTTTTAAAGAAGGTTTACTTTTCTTTTTAATTAATTCATTCTTAATCTTGCTAACTTCTTCTCTAATTATTCCTTCTTCCTGATTAAACTCATTGTTTAATTCAAGATAACTATTCTGAAATTCGCTATAAAATTGTCCTTTTTGTAGTGACCACTTAGGAAGTTTATCCAAAGAAATGTTTTCGATAATTTGTTCAATCTCTTTAATTAAATTTCTTAAAACATCACTAAAATACTCTCCAAGTTCCTTCAGTCTTTCTTCTGAAATCTCGTTTTTACAAAATTCGCATTCAATAGGATGCTGTTTGTCTTTATGGATTTCATAACCAACTCTTAGCCATTCTTTTAATTTTCCATCGACTTTGTCTAAATCCGCTAATAACCTCATACCCTCTTCTGGTACGACGGTTTCGAATATCTTTTGTGATTCCTCTATAATATTGTGAATACGCGCCAAATCAATTTCTATTTCATTGATAGGCTCTTTCGCCTCTCTTTCTTTTAAAGAATTTTTAAGTTGCAAGATCTCATCTTCTTCAAGAAATAAAAATTCTTCGCTTTTTAAGATATTCTCAACGTCTGTAACAGTATAGTTTATATAATCTCTTGTGCGACCACTCTTGGGTTTAACATCATTTACTTCTCTTAATTTATTTATTATTTCGTCTCTCGCATTCTCCAAAATTCTTATTTTTTCTTTGACCTTGTTTTCTTTTTCTTTGTTCTTTTTCGCAAGATCGCGATCTTTATTTCCTAACTCGTTTATTATTGACCTTAATTCTTCTTTCTGTTTTATTAGCTCTTTGCCGACTAATAAAATTTTAGACGCTTTCCCTTTTTCCCAATCAAGATTTTCCTCTATGAAATCTTCGTTAAAAATTCTTATTCTGTTTTTTAATGAATCTGGAATGGGTTCATTTTTTGATAACCTTAATGTGCCACTATTTGTTTCAATAGCGAAGATTGAATCATCTTCTAATTCAAGCTTACCCAACTCAACTTCTTCAAAAGCAGATAAAAGCCTAGTAATTGTAGTTTTCCCACAGCCGTTCCAGCCATAAAAAGCATTGTACCTTTTAAAATCAGGAGTATTTGAATCCCACTTAAAATCTTTGAAAACTGCTATCTTTTTGATCTTTGTAATTCTTTTAATCATAGTTTCAGCTTTTATAAAACTCCCTGTTTAATTTTTTATCCGCCTCGCTCACTCCATATTCTTCATCATCAATCTCGCTGTAATTGACATAAAGATGGTTTTTGTCTAAACACTCAAGCAAAAATCTTTTTTGATTTTCAAGCGATAAATCCGCAAAATCTTTGGCGTTTGCATCTATTGCTTTTATGTCAATCTTATAACTCAAAAATGTTTTTTCCTTCATTGTTTCCCATAATTTTTTAAGTTCATCTTTTGTTTTTGCTTTCTGTATTTTCTCAACAAAATTCTCATTCCATTTCATCAGTTCTAAATAGACAAAATCCCCGCCGCCTTTCCAGCCGACAGATTTTGAAATACCAGATTGATCTCCATTAATGACATTTTTTAATCTTTCTACTGATACGGAATCTATATAATCCATTTGCTCAATACCGATATACTGCCTACACATTTTGTGAGCCACTGCTGCTGTCGTACCACTTCCTAGATGGTAATCAAGCACAATATCATTAGGCTTGGTGGCAAGTCGTAATACAAATTCCATTAATTCTTCCGGTTTAGGATTATTAAACACACCTTTCTTACCAAAAGATTCCTTTAATGCCAATGTTCCTTTGGTATTTAAATAGTCATCAAGCCAGGCTTTCTCTTTTTGATATCTATTTTGATCTTCATTCTCATTATAATAATGTTTGATAAAAACCTTATTATTTTTAACAAATAAATCTTTATAGTCTGTTAGAAACTTCTTCTTGCTCCACATCCAGCACCCATCATCATTTTGATGTTTTGAAGGAAGAAATTCCTTATCGTCACCACTTAACTTTTCCAACGAAAATTCGCCCTTTTCATTTTGATAAATAGGATAATATAAATTCGGCCTTGCAGTTCTAGTACCATGAGGCCCATTGTCTTGTAGCGGAACTATATAAAATTTTCCTCTTTTATCTTTATATGGATAGGTTTTTACACCAATAATTTTTAAATTAAATTGTGATATGTTTTTATTTTTCCAATAAATTATTAAATAATCATGAAGTTTCTGCAATTCCGCGTCTGATTGTGTAGTTGCCGAATACCTTGTTTTTCTTGGTACTGTTGCGACAAAATTTTCTCTTCCAAAAATTTCATCCATTAAGACTTTCAAATATGCTTGTTCGTTATCATCACATTGAATAAATATTACACCATCGTCTTTTAATAAATTTTTAGCTTCCTGTAGTCGATTTTTCATAAAAGTCAACCATGAAGAATGATTGAACGAATCATTATATTTAAATCCATCATTGCCAGTATTATATGGCGGATCAATGTAAATAAGTTTTACTTTTCCGGCGAAGCGTTTTTTGAGGGAATGGAGGGCTAAAAGATTGTTGCCTTTGATGATGAGATTGTCCTTTATATCTCCATTTTCGTCTATTTTGAATTTATCCAGTTTGTGTTCACCTTTGGTATCTATCCGTTTGGCATTGGTAAAAACTTTTGGATCTAAAAGACGAGTAATTTCATCCGGCGCTAAAATTTCATTCCAGAAAATTTCATCCCGTTTCTGGTCCTCTTTTGTCATTCCGCCTTCAAGCACACAATCTTTGTAGGGCCAAGAAAGCACTACTTCTTTTTTCTCTCTTATAAAATCGCCATCTTCGGTCAATCCAATTTTATTCTTGAAGGCGGTATAACTATCTGGCAAAAACTGCTTATTGGAAACAAACTTAATAAATTTATCCTTATCAAAAATCGTGGCCTTGCCCACCTCTGTAAAAAATACTTCCTTCATCTGCTTGTCCGCCAAAAGAAGCTCAATCAAATCCTTATCCAGTTTTATGGCAAGCTCAATAATTTTATTCTTCAAAAGCTCGCCTTCGCTGACCAAGCGCTCATCTTTTTGAAGTAATTTTTTTAAATTGTCTAATAAGTTTTGCATAGTTTTAGTTTTATCACTTCAATAAATCATCAACCGAAACATCAAGGGCTTTGGCTAATTTTTGGAGTGTGTCAATTGAGGGGTTGGTGATACCGCCAGACTCCAGCTTTATCACCGTGTTATAGGAAATATCAGCCAATTTAGAAAGCCGGTCTTGCGACAAGCCCTTTTGTTTTCTTAACTTCTTTATGTTTTTGCCTATTTGCGAAATCTCTCTTGACATTGTAGTATTAAAATAATAGTATGTATCTATAGAGTAATCTCAGTCTATAATTATGATACAAAATTATTTCTATAATGTAAAGAGATTTTTAGGGAGTTTAATTTCAAATGCGCGCGCAAGGGAGGGCTGGGGCAAGCACATTTACCTTTTTTCTTTTCTAAAAATCCGCTGGCTCGCCCGCGCCTGTCCGCCGAAGTTTTAACGAAGGCGGAAAGCGGACAAGGCAGGCGGGCAAAAAGAAAAGGGGGTCTGAGTGTCATCCCCACCAATGAATTTTTGTCCGCCTGCTGTCCCGCGAAGCGGGACTGAGGGTGGAAAGCGTTTCCGCAATTCTGCATTAGCAGAATATCAAAACAGAAAAATTTTCGTTTCCTTAATTGAAAAAAATTTTGGGAGCGTGCGATTAAAAAATGTTAAGAAAATTTTTCTGTTTTGCTCGCCGTCAGGCGAGCGGAAACGCTGGGCGGGATTTCTGCCCGTCAGGGCAGAAATTGTTGCTCAAAAAAGGTTCGCACTTCGTTCAGTAATTGCGACCAAATAAAGAAAGGGAGAATTTCTTCTCCCTTGAGCCAATCATTGATATTGGCCGCCATTCTTACGATTGTTGTTGTTCCCTCTTCTCTTCATATTTTTTCTGAATTTTTGGCCACAGCTACAAATCTTGCGATTTGTATTCCTATGACCACACCGACTACACCGCCATGTCGCGCTGGCTGACGCCATCTCAACCACCTCCTCTTTATTTAGTTTTTAAATTTCAAAAATAAAAAACTGGCCTCCGCGAGCCAGTAAACCCCACACCTAATGGGGAATATGCGCTAAAAACGCAACAGCAAACTAATTCCCATTAGGTGTGGGGGTAAAATAAAAATAATAAAAATTAAAATTTTTTAGATAATCAGTTCCCATTTAAAAATTTATTTACCCTAAAAGCCAAAAGCCCTGCTTTGATTATCCCGGCTAAATACCAGGTGGGTGGGCTCAATTCTGACCCGCAAGCCAAAATACTGTCGCCCTCCCTTAAAGAATTATTTGATCCGAGAATCTTCGGCAGGGCTCATTTTCATTATGAGCGACAAAGAGAGAAAGTCAACTCTGACTTATCCACAATAACTCAGCAAACATCAGCTTCTTAGAATCTTGTCAACTATAATAATCTCCTCTAAAATTCCAGGAATAATCTGATAATTCCTGCCTTCTTCAGGGCTAATCCAAGCGAAATCAGCTATGTCTTTGCCAAGTTTTATTTCTCCGCCTTTATACCGGCAATAATAGGAAAGGACTAAAACCGGAATATTGTCCGGCCGAATAAAAGTCATATCCGTTAAATACTTAATATCTTCAACTTCTAACCCAGCTTCTTCTTTAATTTCTTTTTTTAAAGTGTGGGCCACGATGTTGTACCAAGCATCGGTATCGGGCGTCCGCGCTAAACTTTCGTATTCGTGTCGCACTAATTTGCCGCCTGGCACAGTCCAATAACCAGGATAAGCAACTTCCCGTTCTGAACGCTTCAATATCAAATATTTGCCTTTTCTTTCAATAATTCCGGTCACTGCCACAATATGAAGCCGCGGGTCAGAATTGTTTTGTTGAGTAGGAGACATAATTTATAATTCTAAAACTTTGGCTGTCTGTTTGATTAAAGAAACCGCCACTGCCGGCGCCAATAAACTGTAAGACGGCTCATTGTCGTCATCGTTAATTATCCAGGGCTTTTCAATAATTTCAACTTTTTGCGAATTCTCATTCCATTTATAAGAATATTCGGGAGTAATTTCATAATCATCAACATAATCTTTGGCCAGTTTTACAGGAACAGAATTTCTCAAGAATATTTTCGGGATGCCTTCTAATTTAAGAAGTAAATTCATTACTTTCTCATCAATTTCAATTCTTTGCCGGATGGCTTCAATGCCCAGTTCATCACCTTCTTTGGCGACCATTCTCGCCCCGTTACATAATGGATTATCGCAAATGAGATAAAATTCGTTTTTTTCTTTATCAAAACCGATTTCTTTGGTGGCTAAAAGTTTTATACTTCTTGGCGTCTGGCAAATCGGACAAACCACCCGGTTTTTCATTCTTTCATTGATTACCGCTTCCGGAACGTCAATAAAAACGAAAAAATCAGGGTCATCCCGATAACCAATTAAGTCGCGAAAATAAAGCGAGTAAGAAACCTGGTCCAAATCGCGGGGAAAGCCGTCTATGAAAATCGCTTTTTTCTCCATCCGGCTGATTTCCCATTTTATCAAAGCCAACGCCAGTTCGGTGGGAAGAAGAGTTTTTGTGTCTCTTGAAATAATAGCTTCAATCGCTTTTTCCAAAGAAATGAAGCCGCGATAATTTGATTTAAGAAATTCCATCAGGTCAGTTTTTTTATTACCATCTGTCAAACTTTGATGGACAGACCTGACAATATCGCCTATTGAAATATGGACAATTTTTTCATTGCCTACCGCCTCTGTAAAAAGCTTAGCATAAGTGCCTTTGCCCGAGTTCTTTTTGCCCAAAAGATAGGCGACAAAGGTGTTTTTTTCAAGAAATTCCTTCAATTTTTTGATTTCTTTGCCGGCTTTCAAATTAAAATATTCCCGGCGTTCATCGGGGTCAGCTAAATTAAAGGATTTTTCTAAATTGGAAATTTTTGTTTTAAAAATTGGGAAATTAAAATTAGGCATCATATTTTAGGATTTAGGTTTTAGGTTTTAGGTTTTAGGTTTTAGGTTTTTTATTACCAGGTGTAATTCCTCTAATTGTTTTTTGTCCGCCTCGCTGGGTGCATTCATTAACAGGTCTCGGCCATCACCGGTTTTGGAAAAGGCCATTACTTCCCTAATATTAGGCTCGCCGGCGTATAGCATCACCAAACGGTCAATGCCCGGCGCAGCTCCGCCGTGAGGCGGAGCGCCAAATTCAAGCGCCTCCAGAAGGTGGCCGAATTGTTCTTTCGCCTTTTCAATATTTAACCCGATAAGTTGCATCACTTTTTCCTGAAGCTGGCGCTTGTTAATCCGAATGCTGCCACTGGAAATTTCATAGCCGTTGCAAACCAGGTCAAACTGCGTGCTGATTACTTTGCCGGGGTCAGTGTCAAGTAATTTTTCCTGACCTTCTTTCGGTAATACAAACATATGATGGACCGGATCCCACCGCTTCTCATCTTTATTCCATTCCACTAAAGGAAAATCAATAATCCAAGCGAAGGCCAAAATATTCGAGTCTTTCGGGTCGGGCCGGATATCCGGTTTGTCTGTACCGTATTTTTCCATCGCCTCATGATAAGTCAAACGCGGCAGAGGTTCGGCTAATAATTTTTTCCCAGTCATCGGCTCAAGATATTTTGTCAGTTTAATAATACCTTCTTCTAAAACCTTCATCACATCATCTCGTTCCACAAAGGACATCTCAAAATCCCACTGAGTATGTTCGGGTTGTCGGTCTGCCCGCGGGTCTTCATCACGAATCGCCCGGGCAATTTGAAAATATTTTTCTACCCCGGCTATCATTAATAGTTCTTTATATTGCTGAGGCGATTGGGGTAAGGCGAAAAATTTGCCTGGATAAATTCGGGAGGGCACAATGTAATCTCGCGCTCCTTCGGGAGTGGTTTTAGTAAGGAGAGGGGTTTCAATCTCAATAAAACCTTTATCATCCATAAAATCGCGGATGAATTTTATAAGTTTGTGTCGTAAAATCAAATTTTTCTTCATCCGCTCCCGGCGCAAATCCAAATACCGGTATTTCATTCTGATTTCTTCGCTGATTTCATAACCGTCAGTTGAAACGTCAAAGGGCAAGGTTCTGGCTTGGGCTAAAATTTCCAAAAAATTGACAGCTATTTCATATTGACCGGTTTCTAAATCAGGATTTTCCATCCCCTGAGGTCGCTTTTTAACCACACCTTTAATTCTAATCACCCATTCAGGCCGCAAGGTCTCGGCTTTTTTATAAATTTCGCCATTTTCCGGAGCTTGCCCTGAACCTGTCGAAGGGGTAAAAACCAACTGGCTAATGCCGCTTTTATCTCTTAAATCAATGAAGATAATTTTTCCGTGGTCGCGCCGAGTCGCCACCCAGCCAGCTAACTCAACTTCTTCACCCATCTTATTAATAATTTCTTTATTAAGAATTCTTGGCATAATGATGAAAATTATAAGTTAGGTGTCGATGTCTTTCAATGATTCCTCAATGGCTTTTCGTAAATCTTCAATGTCAACTGGTTTACGTTCTTTCTTGGGTATTTCGCTTTTAGCTGGCGGCTCTTGGGGGGTCAGTATTTTTTCCAAGGGTTGCTCTTCTCGGGCCTGAACCCTTTCTTCAATTATTTTTTTGTCCGCCACCCATTCGCTGGCAATTTTTTGTTCAACCGTTCGCCTGGGGGTGCTGTATCGGCTTCGGGAATTTTCAATAATGACGTCTTTAAATGACTCATGCGACGGCTTGGCTGGCTCTATGGTTTGGGCTGAAAAAGGCTTGGAAGCCACGCCGTCAATCATTAATTTTACATAAATATTGTATTTGGCTAAATTGACCAAATCATTGGCGTTAAATTCCGGCATAAATTCTTTTTCCAACAGCTCGGCGTCTTCAGCGCCAATCCGAAAGCAAGCAATTGTGCCGACATTGCCGAAAATGGCGGCCCTGACTTTCTCGTCAAGCTGCTCAATATATTGATGAGCTAAAATTAAACTGAGCCGGTATTTTCTGGCCTCCGACAAAATATTGGCGAAAGATTCGGTGGAAAAATTCTGAAATTCGTCAACATAAAGATAAAAGTCTCGGCGCTTTTCCATTGGAATATCAACCCGCGACATTGCCGCCAATTGCAATTTGGTAATTATCATTGCTCCCAAAAGCGCCGAGTTGTCTTCACCTATTCTTCCTTTGGCAATATTAATAATCAAAATTTTCCCTTCATCCATTATCTTTCTCATATCAATGGTTGAATAGGTTTGGCCGATAATATTACGAATTAAAGGATTGGAAACAAACTGCCCGACTTTGTTTTGGATGGCGGCCACTGCTTCAACTTCCAAACGCTGGGTATATCTGGCAAACTCGTTGAGCCAAAAAGCTTTAATTACCGGGTCTTTTAAGTGCTCGGTTATTTTCTGGCGATAACCTTTTTCGGCCAGCATCCTCATTATTCCCAAAAGCGTGGAAGAAGGATATTCCAGCAAGGCCAAAAGCGAATTGTTAAGAATATATTCCATTCGGGCTGACCAGACATCGGGCCAGATTTTTTTAAAGACGCCCATAATGCCGGAAGCCACCAAGTGACGATGTTCAAGGTCTACCTGCTCTAAAGGATTAAAAGCAATCGGATATTCCAAGTCGGCCGGATTAAAATAAATGACGTCGTCAATGCGATTTTCCGGCACAAAATCCAATATTTTTTCGGCAAACTCGCCGTGAGGGTCAACTATAGCCACGCCCCTACGCGCTTTAATGTCAGCAATAGCCATATTCTCCAGCATATTAGTTTTGCCCATGCCGGTCTTGCCGATAACATAGAGATGCCGTCTGCGGTCATCGGTTTTAATCCCAAATTTCACCTGCTGATTCCGAAAATTAGTTTTAGCAAAAAGAACGACTTCGTTGTTCATAAATTTATTCTATTGGTAGTCCGGCTGGTGGTCCACCCTTTTTGGCTTCCAGTTTCCGCAAGCGAGGAGCTTCCACCATAATAGCCGGAAAATGATAAATCGTGGCTAATTCTTCAGTGTTCAATATTGAAAACTTCTCTGGTCTGGCTTTATTATATTTACCAAACCTTCTAGTTCGATAGGCCTCAAAAAGTCTTCTTTTCCGCGAAAATTCAAACAATTGCTTGTATTTTGGAAAAAATTTAGCCAGCCAGCCGCTTTTAAGAGTCATTGTCCGCTTATCCGGTTTAAAGGCGTTAAGATTCATGGTTCGAAATTGATTAAAAGCGCCCATTACCGCCGAGACATTAGCCATAGTAAAGCTGTCTCTTTTATCAATATAAACAAAGCGGATAATGGTTTCAAATCCGAATTTTGAAATTTTATTACTAATGGCCTTAACTACCTCCTGTTCAGCCGGATGTAAAAATCTCAAAACTGCTGGGGCTTTTTCTTCGGTTTCTGGCCAAATTGGATGTTCAACCGGCGCCCAAAATAGATTTCTCAGCCAATCATATAAAACCGAGCCAAATCCCTCTTTTGCTTTCCCAGCTGTTCGACCGGCTATTTCTTCTATTTTTTCCAAACCCTCTTTCTGCCAATCATTGCCGCTGGGCTCGCCAGTGGGACTGATTAAAAACTGAAGCCAAAGCATCTCGTCTTCGTTTAAATTAGACATTACCTCGCTAATAGCCGCTATCGGGTCCAATCGCTTTTCTTCCTGAGTTTCTTCAAAAAAAGAATAGGTTTTGATGGGATAATAATTTTCCTTGGCTAAAATAAAATCCGTCCCCCAAAGGTCATAAACTTTATTGGGCAGAACCGAAGATAAAAGTTCAGTATAATCTTCAGATTCATGAATTTCTGCATCCGGATACTGGGCGTAAATGGCTGACTCTATTAAATTGCGAAATTTTGAAGGCGCATAGACATAAAAACGGACGCCAGCGCTATGGCCGACCATTTCCAACGATAGCCAGAGCTCTACTTTGCCGTCTACATATATTTCTACTGGTTTAAATCCAAATGAGTATGTACCGATTAAGCTGGAAAATACTTGTTCCATGGCTTTCGGGGTTTTAAGAATTTCTTTGGGAACTTTTATTTCAAACATTGACCATTCAATGCTTTTAACATAGCGGGTCCGGATATAAATCATTCGAAGGTTCCAAAAAAGAAAAAAAACAAAAAAAGGCAAAATCAGCCACCAAAAAAGTTCTATTACTCGAATAATACTATCAATAATGCCAAAGAAAATATCCATAATCAAAATACTGACTATGACCACTGACTATGACAATTAATTTTTTGTTGTCATCGTCATCGTCATTGTCATTATTGCCTAATGTAGTATCTTCCATCTCCTAATTTTTTAAAATACTTTTTATTTTGGAGATTAAGAATAATGGTATTGTTTTTTAAGAATCGCTGTTTTTGAACTAAATCAATTATTTTTTCTAAAGGAAGCGGGCCTTCTTCTTTTAAAATCTGGCTGATGATTTCCCGGCTAATCCCCGGTCTAAAACCGTGCTCAGCCAGTCCATAAATTCCCCGGCCCACCAAAACAAAACGCGGGTCTTTAATCAATTCGTTATGAACGGTTTGGGGATGAGCCAAGCGGCCAGCAAAACCGGTTTTGTTAATCGCCTCAGCAATTTCTCGGAAATGGAGAGGTTGGCCTTGTTTTTTAAGAATCAGATAAGATTTTTCCCTGACGGTTTTGGGATTAATTTCTTCCCAATCATTCAATCCCCAATCGCCAAAGGGGTTGATATTAAATTTTCGGGAAATAGAAATGTAATTTAAGCCAATAAAATCAGGAATGTTATGAGCTCTGGCGGTTTTAATAAAGTAAGTGTCAAATTTTTGAAGAACCACCAAATCCTCTTTTTTGTTGGCAATTAATTTTTCCAATCTCAAAATAAATCGGCTGACGATTCCAATATTTTTTTTATCTAAATACCAAAAATTATGAAAGTCAGAATTATCGGGATAGTACAAGGGCTGACCCGAGATTTCTGAAAGAAACCTTAAATGCCAATGATGAAGATTATTGTCTTTAAGAATTATTTTAATTTCCGGAACAAATAAATCATCCCGGCGCAATCCGCCGAGATTGTTTAAATGACTGGTGATGGAATTTAAAATTTCTTCCGAGGCTTTTTCTTTCGCCAGTCGTTCTTGGGCCATTTTTAAGGCCTCTTCCTCAATTTGTCTGACCCGCTCCCGGGTAATATCGTATTTCTCGCCTAAACTGGCCAAGGTCTTTTTTTCGCCATCAAGCAAGCCAAAACGGCCAACCAAAACCTCTTTTTGCCGCGGCTTTAAATCGGAAATTAAATTGTTAATGGTAGTACTAAGCATTCCAGGTAGTAGAAACTCGACTAATTTTTCGACCGTTTTTCATAAAAATACTCTTTTAACATACACTTTAACAATCTAGCACCCTGATTGGTCTTAAGATATTTCTCTCTTCGCTCAGCATCTTTTTCATTGCGATAAGCTTCAACATGAATTATGCGCCATGGTCGATATGGTTTAGTCGAAAAATTTAAACCGCGATTATGTTCTCTTAATCGTTTTTTAAGATTATTGGTACAACCAATATATAAACTATTATTCTTTAAACTTTCCATAATATAAACATAATAGAACATAATCACTGTCGAGTTTTCACTACCTGGCATTTATTTAAACCCAGTAGTGAGCCGAGCCCAGCGCTTTCTACAACGCCCTTGCTTTTACTATGATTCTCCTCCAAACCATATCTTTTCAGAACAAGAAGTTATTTCAAAGAAAGCGACTGGGCGTTGATGGGCTCGGTCTACTACTGGGTAAGGATACACAAAATCGCTCTAGTTGTCAATAAATGTTTTAAACATAAAAAAGCGCCGTTTCGGCGCTTTTTGTTGCCATCATTATCAACAGTCAACAATCAATGGTCAATCGTCATTAACTAACGGGGTATGACTTCTTTAATCCAAGGAACAAAGCCAACATTGACTGATGTTTGAAGAGGGGTGTTGCCGTCTCCATCAGGTCCCTGACAGGTTAAGGTATAGGTAGTGGTTTTGGTTGGTCTGACTTGTTTGGTGCCAGAAACATTGTTAACTGAACCAATTCCTTGGTCAATTGAACAGCTATCAGCGTAAATACATTCCCAAGAGAGAGTTGAGGAAGCAGGAAGAATAATTGTCGTCGGATTAGCAGTAAAAGTACATTGAGGAACTTGAATAACTCTAACAGTCACGCTGTCAGAAGCGCTGCCACCAGGACCAGTACAGGTTAAGATAAAAGTATAGGTGCCTCGGGGCTTTGAAAGATACTCATCGCCTTGGGTTGGTTTATTACCAGACCAATCACCAGAAGCATTACAAGAATCAGCATTAGTAGAAGTCCAACGTAAATGAATTGGGTCAGGGAGTTCCCAAGTTGGCCAGGTGGTGAGGTCAACGGTCGGAGCAGGAGTAACGCAATTGGGCGTGGTAAAAGAAAAAGCCTTTGAATAGCCGCGTATTGAACCCCAGACTCCCCACCAGTAAGTTTTATTTGACGTTAAACCATTCCACTTGTAAGTATTCTTGGCTCCGACATAAACATAACTCCAAGTCGGTCCAAAATAAGTTAAATCATTGAGAGTTTCCGCGCGCTGAACATAATAGTATTCACCCTTAATCGTTGGCCAATGAAGTTGAGCATAAGCAGTTTGACTCGGCGCCGGATTACACTCCACGGGGTCAGCAAAACACTGGGTGCCGCCTTGAGAAGCTGCCAAAACCGAAGTATAAGAGCCCCTTTCTCCTATATTTGTTATATTCAAATGCCAAAAAAACAGAATCAAAAGGCTTATAGTAGTTATTGGGACGAAAACTTTAATAAATTTGACCATATTATTGCGACTATTTATTTTAATTTTATCAAACCTGAGGCGGCGCTATTTGGTTTTTCCTTTTTCTTAATATAAAGAAAACAACCGCGCCAAGCGCCAGAAGCCCTGCCACAGCAGCGTAAATAATTGTTTTATTGAGCTTGGGTTTGGCAGCGACCTTCGGGGCTTTGGAGGCATCGCTTATATTATGAGTCCGCTCATTTGTTTTGATGTCAATGACGCTGAGGCTGTTGCCTTTCTTATTAGCCACATAAAGCTTCTCCGTCTTTTCATTTAAGGCTATAACAGCAGGGTCTCGGCCTACAGAAATATCTTTTATTATTCTCCCTGCGGCCGTGTCAATAACGCTTATTGCCGCTGATAATTTTTGGACATAAAGATATCCGGTTTTTTTATCAAAAGCCATTCCCAAGGGATGGTCATTTAAAGGAATATTTGTAGTTTCCTTTGTTGTTAAGTCAATTAAACTGACAGAATCTCCTGTGTAATTGGCTGTGTATAAACGATTATTTTTAGCATCAAAGCGCATATCAAAAACCGAGAATCCGCTCTTTAGGGTGTCAGTCAGCCGCAAAGAATTAGCGACATCAAGAACAAAAATGACATCGCTTCCGTAACTAGACGCATAAAGCTTTTTTCTCTCAACATCAACCGATAGTTGATACGGCCTTTTGAGATTATTTATTGTTCCAATCACTTTATTGGAATTCAAATCTACAGCGCTTATACTATCGCCAATATAATTAGCAACATATAGCCGATACGCTTTAGAATCTATCACCATTGAGCTAGGCCTTTTGCCGACAGAAACTGTTTCAATCACTTGATCGGTTTTGCCATCAATAACTGAAATTGAATCGCTGCTGTAATTTGTGACATAAACTCGGTTCAATTCGCTGGAATAGCGAAGAGTTCGAGGTTTAATTCCTACCGGAATTTTCTTAACGCTGAAATCTTTTTCGGAAATAACGGCAACAGTATCCTCATCACCGAGCGCTACATAAAGCTTTTCCTCTTTAGGATTTAAAACCATTCCTCTCGGATTTTCCCCAACCTTTATTACTTTAAAATATTTATCGGTTTTTCCATTAATGACCGTCACTGTTCCATTGCTGTTATTAGCGACATAAACACGATTCCTTTTAGAGTTAATCAATATAGCAGAAGGATTATCAAAGGCCAGGCTCTCTTTTTTGGTAACCGCCTTGACAGGTGAGAAAAATGCTCCTTCATTGGTAGTGCCGTCAATAATAAAGAGATTATCGTCTTCGCTTAAAATATATGCTTTGTGATTAACAGAATCAATTTTTACTTCGCGGACCCCCTGGCCAACCGTAAAGGTCTTTATGACCTCGTCTTTTTCTCCGTCAATGACGGCTGCTTTATTATCGCCAATTACGCTCAGGTAAATTTTATTTAAAAGCGGATCAATGGCCATCTTTTTAGCATAAAAATCCGGACCTAATCCAATTGTTTTAATAAGCTCCAATGTCTTTCGGTCAATAACAGAAACAGAAGCGTCAAGATAATTTATGACATAAATTTTATTGCTAATCGGATTAAAATCAACAAGTTCAGGGTCAGGACCTGTTTTTATCTCTTTAATGATTTTATCGCTTGAACCATCGATTACCGAAAGGGTGTCACTCACAAAATTTGTAACATAAACCCTGTTTAAATCGCGGTCAACTTGCGCATAATAAGGACCGGCGCTGACGGCGATTTCTTTGGCTGCGCCAGTCTCAGTGTTTAAAACAAGCACTCTCCCCTTATTAGTGTTGGGAATATAAAGTTTATTTTCTTCCGGATTAAGCGCGAAGGTAGTAGCATAATTGCCAATATCAGGTTTAAATGTCTGGATGACTTTATTCGTCTCTCCGTTAATAACACTAACATCTTGGCTGTCCCGATTAATGACAAAAATCTTGTTGGTTTTTTGGTTAACAGCTATTTCATGCGGCGCTTTACCGACGCGAATCACGGCAAGAATAGGATCAACGCTTTTACCGCTAATTAAATCTTTAATTTTAGAAATATCTAAAACAGTAACACTATTGCCGGTAGCATTGACGAGATATAGTCTTTTAGTCTGAGGATTGACGGCGATGGCGATAGGGTCAAGCCCAAATGTTGGGACCCTTGCTTTAATAGCGTTTGTTTTTAAATCCATTACAGTCAAACTAGCGTCGCGATTATTTGCCACGTATAAAAAGCCCTCATCAATCACCGCTGCCCTCGGCCGAGCAAAAGTCGGACTTAATCCTTTAAAGGCGTCCTCTGCAACAGCTTGACCAACTATTCCCTGGATTGGCGAAAAGCTTGAAATTAGAACAAATAAAACTAAAACGATAAGAAGTTTTAAATATTGAAACATAGTTTATTATTGAAAGAGTTTTATTAATTGCACCAGCCAGCTCCAGTGTCTCCGGTGTCACCTTCTACATCGGTGCCACCCTCAGCAGCCCCTCCATCACCACTACCGCATCCCGAGCCTGTTTCCGCACTATTATCTGCTTCTGCCTCTGCTTCTGCCTCTGCTTCTGCCTCTGCTTCACCTTCACCTTCACCTTCGCCTTCGCCTTCACCTTCGCCTTCCTGAGCTAATACAGGATTTACCGGAAAGCTATTTTTTACTTTAAAACTTTTTGAGGAAAGAAAATTAATTCTTACAAAACTCCAGCCAACAATAAAAAGAAGCACAAACAATATAATCAGCAATGATTTAAATTTTGTGTTACCAGTCTGCATATATTAATAGAATAGAAAATTTTTGAGAAAAACTCAATAGAAGTTATCCACAACCCCTTGACAAATTTAGAAATTCTATAGTATAATTTTACTCTTAAATTAGGTCTTTGTAAACAGAAAATGTCAGAAACTCAGAAAGATAAACAATCTTTATGAAAGGAGGAAAAAACAATGGAAAAGAAAAGGTTAGTTTTGGCTTTAATGGTTGTTTTAGTGGCATTTATTTTGACGGTTTCGCTTAGCTACGCGGATGTCTCTATTCCCCAACCAGAATGGTTCAAAGGCGATACTTGGATCTGGATAAGGAATAGAAATACATCTAACCCAATCAAAAGGACTGTTGCTGGTTTTAAGAAAATTGACGGCATAGATACATACGAAGTGTTGAGCGGCGCAACGACATTATACTACACCAAATCGCTTGGACATATATCAACAGTAGATAAAAATGGCCAACTCATCTACGTCAATAAGCCAGCAATGGAATACTTTAAATGGCCTTTGCAACCGGGCAAAAAGTGGCATGAACGAATATACTGGAAAAGTCTTACCGATTCAAATACCATAGACCATTATTCAGAGGTTGTGGGAATGGAAACCGTAAAAGTTCCAGCCGGAGAGTTTGAGGCGGTAAAAATACTACGGACTGCCGGTGCTTGGAGATATACCTACTGGTATTCTCCCGAGGTAAGGAACTATGTGAAGTGGATTACCGAAAATCCAGAAGGCACTAAGACCGATGAATTATTTGATTACAAACTTGGTGGCTCTGTTGAAAATTTCATCATCAAAGAGCCTGTGGTTTGGCCACCTCAACCCAAAGCCGGAGAGTATTGGTGGATTATCTTCAAATTTGCCAGCCCCACCGAGCTTATCAGGCTTGAAAGTGAGATGACTTATGAAGATAGTGGTCAGTTAGTGACTCGTAAGATGAAAGGTCTAGATTTCACTAAAACTGAGCAAAAATTTGAAGGCAAGAGCTCGGGAACCGTAATTTACCGTTTGAGAGTCAGTTCTCCCGGCAAGAGAAATTTTAAAATTTGGGTGGTGGATAAAAACGATAAAAAAAGCAATACGCTCGATTTACTCGTTGACGTCCGTGACCAGCCAGTAAGTTGATCTCACTCAAGATTCAGGGTTAGCTCTAAAAAAAGCTAACCCATTTTTTTATTTTACTAAAAATTCTTTCTTAAAACACCGAAAGTTTTGGAGGTCTTTATGGCCAGCGTAAACCAAAACTGGACAAATAATTTCTTGGCTGTTATTTTCTGGTAGCCGCTTGATGCATTCTTCATTCCTCCAGCCACCTTTTTCTATTGACTGCCAAGACGCTCTTAAATCTTCAAGAGCTAATTTTTGTTGCTTAATAGAACAATAACCAGGCAGCCAGGCACGGTAGTAAACATTAACGCGTTTAGCGGTTGGCGTTATATCAAATAAAACTTTGCCGCTTTGATTAGACGCCATCGGCGTCATCTTGACTTCAAACCAAAATATAGTTCCTCTTTGAGCATCTTTTTTGATTACCACTTCATTGGTGCCTTTTGATTCTATCCTAATATTACTAACAATAGCATTTTCAACTTCCATATGAAGACCGGAAAAAACATATTTATTATCCCAACTCGGGCCGCCGCTATTTTTTAAAATAATCTCTATCTGCGCTGTCTTGTCAACTTCGATGTTCGAAGGTTCATTGAAAATTACTTCCGGTTTTGGCAAAGACTTATCCGCCGTCATCCTAGTGATTAAAACACATAAAAAAGCGGCGAAAACGAGAAAGGCGGCAATCACCGTCTTTTTCTTATCCGCATTCTTCAGCCGGCTGACGGCAAATCGCCACCATTTTTTTAGTAAATCTTTTTTCCTTTGGTAAAAAGCTAAATCGATTTTTCGCAAATTTAAAATACCGTCAAATCCCTCAAGAGCAATAAAAAGCACAATAGGAAGAGCGAAGTATCTCGCTTTCAAAAACATAAAGGCCATCGCAAAAGCCGCAAAGCCAAATATTATCAAGGCAATCCTTTTCACTTTTTCTGTTCTCACCGCTGCTAATTTTATAAGGCCAGCAACAGTTAAAATGCCGAATAAGAAGCCGAAATTTTTAACAAAAAGCGACCAATTCAGATGGCGCCAGTCACTCCGGCTCATCGCAATTTTTATTATCTCGCTGTTATAATTTATCAACCCGGCTGCCAATTCCTTTATCATTAATATCGGGGAATAATCAATACCGACCAAGTTCCGAGAAATAAAATGGCCGGCAATAATTGGTAGCGCTATCGCCAAAATGTAAAGATAAATTTGCTTTATCTCGACCTTAGAAAACAAAAAATAGACTCCGATATAAGCAATAAGAGCCGCGTGAAAAATGGGAAATTGCTGCCAAGTTAATGCGAGGGCTAGAAGGCTTAATGACAAATAAACAAGAAAAATCTTCTTTTCTGCTGATTTAATCAAGAAGTAAAGAGATAAGAAAATTAAAAATGCGCCCAGCGCTTCCTCGGTGTAAAATCCTTTTTGCATCAATAAAATGCTTGCTGGTACAATCGCCAAAATAAAGGCAAAGGTCAGGCCGTGATAATAATTCTTGAAGAGATTTACAAAAATTAAAAAGCCGCCTAATGACCAGATAACGAAAATCATTATAGGGAAAATTAGCGCGAAATCATAAAATGAATTCCACAACCCCGTTATATTTAAAATTTTATAGAGAAAAACACTTAAAAAAGCCAGAAATGGCGGAATGTTCTCACTGGCCGAATCCGGAGCAAAACCCCAAACATCCTTGGGAGGCAAATTCCCGTTTTCATTTAGATAATTTGAACGGTGGAAATAATAACTGGCAACATTATTTGTATAAATTGACGAATAGCCGGTGTAAGACCTTAATTCAATCCCCAAAACAATCACCAAAATCAAGATAAGCCCCACAACCAGCTCGCATCGCCAATTTATAAATTGTTTAATAAATTTCCTCATTTTTATTTTTGCTCGACAATATTTAAAAGACCGATTCCTGCCAATAAGTAATGGCTGGCGTAATCAATTCTGGCATCCCTATTCAGATAATCGGTTTTAAAGCCGCCCTTTATCTTATTGTAGACATCGGTGCTTAAATAGTAACTATCTTTTTCGCTGTATTGCATTTGACTAAGCCAACGAATGGCATTTTTAAAAGAAATTAAATATTTGTCCGTTGCCAAACCTGTATTCCTCGCCAGGTAAAAGGCGTCAGCTAAAGCCTCGGCCGCCTTGGCTGTGCCAGCCGTATAAACATATTTAGATTTTGTCGTATTTTGAAAAGCGCCGATCTCAACTTTGGGACCATAGAAACGCTGGTAATCCATCAACCAGTCTGCCACCTCTATACCGAATTTTGCAGTATTCTCATCTTTGTCTATTTCGTAAAGCTCTCGCGATGCATTCACTAGCCAGGCATAAACTGCGATGCTTTGCTCTTTGTCAAATTGCCTTTTTTCTTGGAAATTTGTTTTTTGAAAATCAAACGCTCGTTTGGCCGCTTCAAGATATTTGCCATCTTGGGAATAACGAAAAAGTTTTACCAGGGCAAAAATTGCTTGATTGTCATAAATGTCATCATTTTTCTCAACTTTAATGCCTCCGCCGTAATGGGACTTAAATGAACCGTTGGCATTTTGAAGCCCCAGAAGAAAATCTCCTGTTTTTTTTGCTTCTTCCAGATAAATAGGGCTTCGTAAGGTTTTATAAGCATCCAGAAGAGAAAGTAGACTAAAATTAAGAGTTCCGGTTGGCAGTGCACTGGTTTCTTTTATCCCTAAATTTTTGCCTTGGCCGGAAAAAACCGAATTTTTATGCAAATAATCAAGCCCTAAAAGTGCAGAATTCAAAAAGGCTGACTGGCCAAATTTCTGATATGCTTCAAACAAAGACCAGATTGCCGCCGCATTTCTCAATAAATCTTCATCAGCCTCATTGGTGCGCTCAAAAGGTTTGAAATAAATAGTAAAATAACCATCGCTTTGTTGCATTTTTACCAGCCATTCTGCCGCCATTATCACCGACTTTTTCAATTCTTCAGCTGAAACATCACTTTGAGCAACGGCAGTCGTCCGCGCCAGATCTAAAATTCCTCCTGTTTCTTTATCTTCAATAAAATCTTCGACGTCAAAGACATAAATTTCCGTTTTTTCATCTTGCCAGCATCTTAAAGGAAGATTAGCTTTTTCCTGACAAAGGCGGTCTAAAAATGTTTCCAGTGTGTAGCGACTGCGAATTAAGACCGAAGGCAAAAAATAGCCGGACCCTCCTTGTCCTTTTAAAAAAAATCCTTTATTACCCAAGAAATCCTGGTTTTCTAAAAATGGTTTTGCCAGGGGAATTTTTTCGCCAAAAATAAATACTTCTATTACGGCAGAATTAAGTTCTTCCGCTCCTAAATTCTTGAATCGCGGATCATCAGCCGCATAAATAGCAGCCTCTATAATGGATTGGGCGATATTTTCTCCAAGCACAACATGCGAACCGCGCAGATTCCCATCTTTCCAAATTGTTACATCAACCTGCTTTTTCTCCAGTAACTTTTTGGGGATTTTATTTTTATCAGCGGTGATTTTTTTACCGAAGTTCAAATAATTAAAAAGGGCGTCGCGCGCCAATTTAATGGCATATTTTTTATCACTAAGTAATAATCCATCGTCTTTATCGGTAATCTTGTAAATTAAAAAATTCCTAGATTCAAAGACAAGTTTAAAATTATCCCCTTTATATCTTTGGAGCATCTTTCCTAGCATAGTATTATTCAAGCCATACCTTGAAAGCTCATTATTTATAATTACTTTCTGCTTCTCAACTGCGGGAATTTTTTTAAAAGTGGAAGCGAGGTCAAATTTTTTTCTTAGGAAAACGTATCGAGCTCCATATTTTGAGGCGATGTCAAGAGCGGTCTTCTCATCAGGCGCAATAAAAAAACGAGCCAAGTCTTGATACCTTTGAGTGGCCTCTTTAGCTTCGGAAGGGTAAACTTTTGTTGTGGCAATAACGGGCCGGCCGGCTATATTTACAACCTGATGTCCCTGCGTCCATTCCGTAATGACTACTTTGTTTGGCTGCGAATTATGCCGTAACCATTCAAAAGCAACAACGTATTCCTTTTGATAATCATCAGTATCTTGGATTAAAAATTTATCGAAATTAAAAAATATCTGCCAAATACTTACACCGACTAAACAAAAGAAAATGGCAATGTAAATTATTTTTAAAAAATTATTTCTTATAAATGATATCATTCCGGGGGATATTCTTTTGTTTTCCATCGTTTTACAATAACGCCTTATAAAAATAGTTAGCTAAAAATTTCTCCCAAAATAGAGACAGTGATTTTAAAATCCTTCAAAAAATTAAACCACTTTTTATCTTTTGGATAAATCGTTGAAATGGGAATGGTTTTTATTTGAAAACCGTCTTGTGGGGCTGACAATAAAATCTCCGTTTCGATACCATAACTGTTCGATTTAAAATCTGATTTCTCCAAAAACCTTTTCGAAAACAGACGAAAACCGGTTTGGCTGTCGAGAATTTTCTGGCCGATTTTTTTAGAAATCAACCAAGAGAAGAAAATATTGCCTGTCCTTCGCAAAAAAGGCATTTCCGTTCGATTGATCAAACGTTCGCCTAAAACTAAATCAGCATTGGTTTTGGTGAATATTTCAATAAATTTAGGAATTTCATTGGGATTATGCTGACCGTCGGCATCCAAAGTAATGACTGCTTGCGCTTCAGGAAAATTTTTCAGAATATATTCAAAGCCGGTTTTTAAGGCCGCACCCTTACCGAAATTTTTGTTGTGTTTTAAAACAATAGCGCCGGCTTTTTCGGCTTCTTCTCCTGTGTTATCAAGTGAGCCGTCATTAACTACAATAATTTTATCTGAATATTTTTTTATTTCGGCTATGACTTGACCAATAGTTTCGGCTTCATTATAAGCCGGAACAAGAACAATAAAATTTTTACTATTTTTATTTAAAAAGTTATTCCTCATTTTTAACTTTATCAAAATATGTTTTAACGAAAAACAAAATGTTTATATACGAAAAAATTCCAGCAAGCAATGGCGGCCACAATAGCTATTTTGGCATAAACATAATAAAAAAGAAAAATTTCCACTAAAACATACATCATAAAAATGGTAAACACATAATTCATCCCTAAGAGTGCTATGTATTTCAAAGACGAAAAAAAATAACTAGCGGACGACCTAAAAGACCAGATTTTATTTAACAAATAATTTGCTATGGTGGCAGAAGACCAGGCAAGAGTGGTGGCAATCAAATAATGGATTTTAAAAATTTCAACTAATCCATAAAGTAGTCCCACATCGAATAAAAACGTACTTATCCCTACGACAAGATACCTAAAAAATTTTTCCCAATCTTCGTTAAATAAAAAATACATTGGATTTCTTCAATATTATAATACACCACCGTAAAAATATGAAAAAGCACCAGGGACAATACGCCTCAAAATTTAACTTTATCTGCTATTCCTGCAAAATAACCTTGTATCTCATCTTTTGCAATTTGATTTAGTAGCCAAAATAAAAGGAATTTGGTAGAATTAATCTATGAAATTTGAGTTTAAAATAAATAAATACTATCTTGTTGGCTATGCAATGGCTTCAAGAAACAAGTTACTATAATTTACTAATTCACTTTTTGGCTTTTATAGCGTAGGTTGAATAGAAATCACCAAACACAGGCAAATAGCTCTTTTTCTCATTCCATTTTCCTTGAAAGAATATTTTGTGCCTTACTTCATCAAAGCCGGCTTGTTGTAGGCTTTGGATAATTGCCTCTTTGGTGATAAACCGAATATCATGTTTTTTGGCAATTGAAAAACTTTTTGAGTCTTTTTGATAATGAATTCCGCTGGCTGTAAAATAGCCCCCTTTCTTTAAAACCTTTTTTGTTTCTTTGATAGCTTTTCCCATTTTTGGTTCATCTAATCCGTGCCAAGAAGATACACTGTCAAAGACATTGTCTTTAAAGGGCATTTTTCTGGCATCAGCGCAGACTATAGAAATTCTTTTATACTTTTTTATTTTTTTCAAAAAAAACTGAAGTTCCAAGCAGGTAGGATAATTGTGTTCAAGCGCAATAATTTCACCTTTTATTTTGGGGATAATATTTCTAAGAAATCTTCCTGTTCCAGTGGCAAAATCAAGATGAATTGTATTTTTTTCTTTTTTAATTATTGAGAGCATCCAATTCCACTCTTTTTTAAGCGCCTCCATTTCTTGTTTTGAATAAAAGTGCATCCATTTTCCGGAAATCTCTTGTTTGAGAGTTATTTTTCTTAGTTTTTGAATATCTTTTTTACTTGGCTTTTTACAAGCAACAAAACAGGCTATGCCATCTTTAATAAGAAATTTTTTACTGCATGTTTTACATTTTAACTCACCCTCAAAAACTCTTTCTTTTGTTTTCTTCTGTATCGAAGATATAAAACTGTTGTGGCATACCGGACAAACAAGACAATTTAAAATGCTAATTTTCATAGTATTATAATACTATTTTAAACTGCAGCTAGCAATAAAAAGCCCCGAGTTAGTTATTGAATAACTCGGGGGCATCGCACTTTCGTGCCGTCAGACACTGTTAGCTACCCTTCTTTGGCGAGAAGGGAACACCGCAGTACTTGACAGAAGTAGTCGGGCAGTTGAAGGAAAGTTCTTTCGCTTCTTTTTCCGACCGAATCAGAGGTTTTTCATACCTTTTCCTCTCTGTCGTCTTTACTGCTTTTGCCTTTCTCATAACACTCACCTCCTTTTTTTATTAAAGGCTTTCATGTACTCTGCCTCTTTACACACTCTTTGCGGCGGTGTAGATATACTACCAGTTTCAACCAGATTTAATCCAGGGCACGGCCTGCAGTATGCAAAAAGTTCGCAGTTTGCACATTTTGGTATGTCGGAAAATCTTATTTTCCGAAACTCCTCTAATGCAGGAGACCGACCCCATATTTCAGAGAATGTTTTTTCTCGTAAACTCCCACATTCTACCGGAACCTGAACACAGGGACTAACCACGCCATATGGCGAAATATAGCAAGACATATGCCCTGCGCCACAGGGAATAGAGTTAAAAACTCCGGAATATCCCTGTGTAGGGTCTGGTTCATACTCTCTCGAAAAAATCGGATCGCTAAGAACCCGCATAAGCTCCTCTTCTTTGATATGAAATTTAAGAGGTTCTTGGGAGCCGTCAGTTTTAGGAGTAATCCGATAATCTGCTTGGAATTGAGCTCCTAATTCCTTAGCGAATTCATATACCTTGCGATAACCGCCGATATTTCGATCCATCAACACAGAAGAGACCTTCAGAGGAATACTCTCTTCTTTAAGGGCGTGAATAGCATTTAGGGTTTTTGCGAGCGAACCTCTTTTTCTTGTAATAGCGTCGTGAATCGATGCATCAAGATTATAAACACTAACCGCAACCATCTCCGGATGACACGTAGCAATCTCTTTAGCTTTTTCTTTATCTATCAACACACCGCTTGTGAGAAGTCGCACGGCGAAGTGTAACTTTCTCGCATAAGCCACAATCTCTAGAAGATCATTCCTTAAAAAAATCTCTCCGCCGCTTAGCGTGAGATACAGACTGCCAGCATCAGCAAGTTGGCCAAGAATATCTTTAATTTTATCCGTAGTACATTCAAAGCGTTTCTTACCGTTTGTGAGATAGCAATGAACGCACTGCAGAGGGCATCGATAGGTAAGATCGAAGTGAATAACGAGAGGTATTTTCTTCTGCGTCGTCTGTTCTCGAAGCATTTCAAACACCCCTTTATCTTTGTTGCTTTTTATTGCTCCACGAATGTTCTCTTGAGGAAAATTTTTTATCCATCCCATCGAAGCCATATTCCAGAGAGTTTCAGCTATGTCATCGGTCGCCTCCTGAACAGAAACCTCAAATTCTTCTGTAATCGTCTCTATGATTTTCTTCGCCGGCATACTCTTTTCGATGAGTTGCCAAACCCGCGTTGCCGTGGCATTTAACATATTCAATGTGCCATGCATTAAATCTACAATAATGGCTTGTCCATCAAAAATTCTGTACGCGAGCACCTCATCATTCTTTTGCGGAATCAAGTTCAACGCCGAATATTCTTTTTTGTCCACTTAGATCACCTCCCTTCTTTTAAAGTTTTTTTACATCCATTCTATCTATATTATCTATCTATTTTAACAAGGGAATTGGTTCCTCTGATTGTTTTTTAATGTCCTATTTTATCCTAATTTTAGGATAGCAAGTTAATTAAATTTGTCAAGCTCGGTTCGGCTTGGAAGCTTTACGCCCTCTAAATCATTATAACTACGAGAAAGAATATTATAAACAGTAACTTTTTCCGAGGCCCGAGGCGGATAAATAAGATTTTTGCCGAAAAGAAGGAAACCGGCAACTAAAATAACAAAAATTACTAAAGCGATAAAAAAAAACTTGTTTTTATAAATAGGCATACTCTACTCTTTGCATTATAAATCTCTTCAATCATCGCCGCAATCCCCCCCTGTGGATAACTTTAAAATAAAAAATGCCCAACTGATTGACCAGTTGGGCAGGGCATAAATTGTCTCATCGCTCTACGCTAACGAGTCCACCTTGGCGCCCAGTCATCTACTAACTGATTTGTTAACCGAGCCAATCTCCCTTTCTCAATGACCCAAATATTAGTATTTCCTTCACTCTCTCGATCAGAGGAAAAAGCTATTCTGGTTCCGTCAGGAGAAATAGCAGGCCAGCGATCGTCAGCAGGATGATTAGTTAAATTAATAAGATTTTTTCCTTCCTTATCCATCTGCCAGATGTCGAAATTTCCGGTCCGGTCAGACTGAAAAACAATTCCATCGCGAGAACAAGATGGAAGACCGTCCCAGGCTGAATTATTAGTCAAATTTACCAGCCCAGTACCATCAATATTTATCACATAAACCTCCGCATTTCTGTCTCGCTCAGAAGTGAAAACAATCTGTTTATCTGATAGCCAGCTTGGTGCCCAATCATCCGCTGGGTGATTACTGAGATTAAGAAAATTAATCTCCTCTTTAACCCCGCTTTTAATCCCGCTAATAACTTTATCCAAGTCCTTGATAACATAAACTTCGTAATCACCAGCTGGGCCTCGGCTACAGAAAGCAATCATTTTACCATTTGGAGAAAGAGCTGGGTCGTAACCATCAATCAATCTAATAATATTTCCCTTCTCTAAAATATAAATTCCTTTTATAGAAACATGGTCAGAAAGGAAAGCTATTCTATGGCCACTGACTGAAACTAGGCCATCCCAGACAGAGTTAGATAATCGAATCAGTCTTGTCGGTGTCTCTTCTTTTAAACTAATCGTGTAAACCCCAGGAGGCCCGTCTTTATTGGACGTAAAAATTAAGTCCTTAATTGCCAGTTCTTCTACTCTTTCCTCCACTTTTTCTACCTCTTCTTTTACCACTGGTGGTGGCATGGGTGGTGCTGGTTTCTTAATTGTTACTATGTAATATAGGACCGCCGCTATTACTAAGACCAATATGCCAATTAAAACTATCTTTTTCATCTCAACCTCCTCCTTTTTAAGTTTTTAAAAATTTGAATTTTAGATTTCTCCAAACCTTACTATAAAAATAGTCTAACACAGAATTTATAGTTTGTTAAGAAGTTTATAAATTTAAGAAATTTTTAAAATAAAAATGGGGCTCTAAACAAACTTAGAACCCCTAATAGGAAATATCTACCTAACTTACCAGCTTTTTCCTCCTCAAGAGTATGTAAGCCGCAATAACCCCAAGGGTTATTGCGAGTCCTACATTATACCTCGGTATCCATCTCTCCAATAGCCAGTGAGGAGATGTCACGGTTATCCCGGGAAGGGAACAAACTGGTTCAAAGGTTTGAGTAATAACCTTAGGGAGAATCATTTCCCCCCCCACTGTAAGACCGATTAAAACCAAAACAAAAATCATCAACTTTTTCATCTTTCTCATCTCCTTTCCTTTTTAAATTTTTTATGTTCAATTACAAAATTCCTTGTCCATATAAAGAATAAAGAATTCCACTTCAGCCATTATTTATCATAATTATAAGCCAAAAAATTAATTTGTCAAGCTTTGATATTACCGACGCCTCTCATCTTTTACATTCTTTGCTAAAGAAGCGGCTACGAGGTAATATTAAATGAATAGGGTTATGGGAAGCTTACTTCATAAATTCAAACGGGAAATTATGCTTATCGGTCCGCTCCGCCGGCTGTTCCTTTATTTTGCCGAGAAAAAACTCTACCGAAACATCGTCGAGCGGGGCGATCCGAATTGGGTTTCTTATAATTTTCCCCGCCAAGCCAGAGAAGATAATTTTTATATAACGCTGGCCATAATGCGTTCAATTGAGCGAGGGTTAACCAAAGGACTTATTTCTAAGCAAGTTTGGCGAAAAGCTTTTGATTTCGCCGGCGTTCACTTGCCAAAAAAAATTAAAGGAGCGAAATCCGCTTTTATAAAAAAATATGGCGTCAAGCCACCGGCGCTTTTAGCGATTTCTTTAACTAAATTGTGCAATCTTCACTGTCTTGGTTGTTACGCTGATAGTTCCCAAACTGACCGACAATATTTGCCTTTTGAAACTGCCTCCAGAATAATCAAAGAGCAAAAGCAGCTGTGGGGTTCGCACTTTACCGTTATCACCGGCGGTGAGCCATTTTTATACCAAAACAACGGCAAGACCATTCTTGATTTAGCGGCCGAACATCCTGATACTTTTTTTCTGGTCTACACCAACGGCACCCTAATTAATGAAGAAACGGCCAGAAAATTAGCCGTCTTAGGGAATATTACTCCGGCTGTCTCGGTTGAGGGTTTTGAAAAAGAAACGGATGAGCGGAGAGGCGCCGGAGTTCATCAAAGAATTCTCCGGACTTTTGAAGCGCTCAAAAAAGTCGGTGTCTTATTCGGCATTTCAATCACTCCTACTCGTCAAAACGCCGAATTAATACTGAGCGATGAATTTATTGATTATTACTTTGAAAAATGCGGAGCTCTTTACGCCTGGATTCTTCAATATACGCCTGTCGGCCGCGACCCTAATTTAAACCTAATGGTAACTCCGGAGCAAAGAATAAAAATGTTCAGAAGAGTCTGGCAAATAATCAGACAAAAACAGCTGCCGATGATTGATTTTTGGAATTGTGGCACAGCTATCGGCGGCTGCATCGCCGCTGGTCGGCCGCAAGTAGGCTATTTACATATTAATTGGCGAGGTGATGTTACTCCTTGCGTTTTCAAACCTTATTTCAGCCAAAACATCATTGAAGTTTATAAAAAAGGCGGGAATTTAAATTCCATTCTCTTTTCCGATTTTTTTAAGGGAATCCGCCAATGGCAAAATGATTATGTGGTTCAACAACCGGCCGAAAAAATGGGTAATACCATTGCCTGCTGTCCAGCCAGGGACCATTACGAAAGAATTTATCCCCTTCTTTGCAAACCTGGGGTGGAACCAGTTGATAAATTAGCCGAAGAAGCACTTAAGGATAAAAATTTCCGCAAGGGAATAATTGACTACGGGAAAAGGTTTAAAACTATTTCCGAAGAGATTTGGGACGAAGAATATTTAGCGCCGGAAAGGAAATCCGGTTTTAAACAAAATGGCGCTACCGATGATTAAACCGGCTAAAATTAAAACCCAGTCGCCGAAACGATTATAAAAAGTTCTTCCGGTCATCGGTTGGACATCGGCATGAATGACTTCATTGCCGATTTTTTCATTTTTAACCACCAACTTTCCCCGGTTATCAATCACGTAGGAATCGCCCTGATTGGCCGCTTGAATAAAGTAGCGGTTGTTTTCCGCGGCCCGGATTTTAGCCATCGCCAAAAGTTGGCCCACGAGCAAGCGGTCTCCCTTAAAAATCGCGTCACTGGCGCTGCCAATTAAAACTTCGGCTCCTTTGGCGGTTAATTCTTTATATAAATAAGGCGAGACGACTTCCGAACATAAAAGCCCTCCCAATTTAATCCCGTTATATTCAACCACCGTCAAGTTCCCGCCTTTTTCGTAGCCCCTGGTCATTTCCATATTGACTATCCAGTCATCGCGGCCGATTAAATTCAAAACGGCGGTCAAAAAATAAGGAAGATAGTCGCCGACGGGCATCAATAAAACCTTGTCAAAACTGGCAATGACTTTGGCGGTCCGGAGGTCAAAGTAAATAAGCCGCGTTACCGCCGAGCCCGTTCTTTCGTTTGAATGCCAGCCGCTGTCAACGATTAAAGCATCCTTTTGTTTCAAAACATCTGCCAATGAGGCCTGCGAAGAAAAAGAAGACACTCTTTTCAAAAAATTGGCGTGCTCGGGAAAAACAATGATTCGTGGCCACTCGCTTTGTCGGCTGGCCTCGCTAAAAAGGTTAAGCTGAATGTCGGAAAATTCCGTCTCTTGTTCCGGGGTATAACTGAAAAGAGAGGGAAAATTCGTTTGAATAATGGATGCCTGAATCGAATTTTTGCTTGAAAAACTTTTCCCACTGCGGAGGTTTTGAAAATAATAAACCGAAGCAAAAGCCAAAAAAATAACCGAAAAACAAAGCCCGAATTTTAAGATGTTTTCTTTTTTAAAAACTGGCTTTTTGACCGAAATCAGCAAAAAGAAAATTAAACAATTGATAAAGACCATTAAAAAACCCAAACCGTAGACACCGGTAAATCCCGCCAAAACGATAAACGGGGAATCAGCCAAAGCATAACCCAAATGTCCTAAAGTGACATGGGGGCCGAAGAGCGAAACCGGACCCAAAGTGAAAACGGCAATGCCCCAAGCCCTAAAATACTCAAAAATTACCCACAAGGCCGGGAAAAGAAAAATATCGGACCAATTTCGGGTTCTTAGGCGAAAAAATAAATAAGCGGCCGCTCCGGTAAAAACGGAAGCAAATAAAATATAAACCAGCCAGGTTAAAGCCAGAATTAAGATGATGATGATTTTTCTTTCAGAACCTACCCAGTCAGCCATTGAAGCGAATAAAAACCAACTGGTGGTGACACCGAAAAAAATAAGGCCAGTCAGAAAACCGCCCCAAAAAGCCGATTTTTTTGACGGGCACCTTTGAATGAAAAAAAACAGCGGCACTAAAGCAAAAAAAATCACCCACCAGAAAACTTTTAATGAAAATGCTAGACTTAAAAGACCTCCGGCCAATAAAGGAAAAATAAAAATTGATGTCTTGATGCGATTATCAGTCATTTTTAATAATTCGAATTTAATAATTCGAAAATGATGTTAATTCTTCAAAACAATAAAATTTTCCGTCATTTTATTTTTTTAATTTTTTGCTTCTTTTTTACTTTACGGAAAAAGCGCCTAATAAGCAAGCCTGATAGTGTAATTTCAGTTCGTTTGCTAAAGGCTAAGAGAATGAAATTAGTTTGTCGGAATTCAAGCTCGATATTTGGGTAGTTCAATTAACTTTAGGTTCTATTAAATTTAGCTTCAATTTTATTGACTGTGGTAGTTAAATATAACAGCGCTTTACTTAACTACGGCGCGGTAGTCAAGTAAAGCGGAGTTGTAAAAGTTTTAGTTGACGTATAAAGTTTAAATTGATCATTTTTTGGTCGTGAAGAGAATTGGTGATATAATAAAAACGTCCTCAAAATTATAATTCGCAAGGGTAATTTTTTATCTCACCAAATAAATATGCCAAAATCCGCTTCTAAAAATCTACGGATTGGCTATATGCCCAGTTTTAATATGGGACTTTTGAGCGAAATCGAATTTGCCAAACGGCATTTTGATTTTATTGAAATAACATTGAAGAAAGATTTAAAAAATATAGCAAAGAGCTACTTAAAAAAATAAAAAATAAATTAGGAAAATTTGAATTGCTGGGACACATTCATTGGGAGATCGATTTAACGAATCCGGAAGATTTCAAAAAGATATTAAAAAACATCAGAATATATAATTTTTTAGGGGCAAAGAAAATTACAGTCCACCCGTCTACCAACGAAAAATTAACCGAAAAAGAAATTAAAGCGAGAAACTATAAGTCGGTAAAAAAAATTTCTGTTTTTTGTGGCGAGAAAAATGCCCAACTATTAATTGAAAACGTCACCTTCCCACCATTTAACAATGTTAGAGGCCTGAAATATCTACTAGAAAAAGTCCCGTCGCTTGGAATGACATTAGATATTGGCCATGCAAATGGCATAACCGGAGATATTTGGACAACATACCTAAAAGCGCTTTCAAAAGAGATAAAACATATTCACCTGCACTTTAATTATAAAGAAAATGATCATCTGCCCTTTTTTGACACTCATGTCTTGTATAAAATATTTGATCAGTTAAAGAAATCAAAAAGAGAGTTTACAGTTACTTTAGAAATTTTTAGAACCATGAAGGGGCGAAAATACATTCCAATAGACGGACAGCCAAGAAGAGAAATTTTATTGGAACAACTCCAGATAATAAGAAAAGCGGACCTTTGAGTAAGATCCGCTTTAAAAATTTATCGCTTGCTATTCAATTAAAAACTCATTTCCGAACCAATGGGTCCATAGCGAGCGATAATTCTCCCAATTGTGCGGCCTCAGAAACGTTGGCAAAAAGATCGATTCAAAAATCTTTCTTGTTTTCAAAAAATAATCTAACTTGTCTGCTCCGGATGCCACAATTCTGTTTTGGTCTGGATGTTGAATCTGATAAATATTTACGATCGGAAAACGATTAATGCATTGCCGGAGTTTATTGACCCATTCAAAAACATCCTTTAGGGGGTCCAAGCCAACGATATAAGCAAAAGTTGTTTCAAAGCCATTTTCAAGAGCCCAAGAAAGGGTCTGAATAATTTGAGGGATTGAATAATTACTTTTCCTTTTAACCAAACGGTGATTTCTGTCTGTAAAACAATCTATAGCATAACACAACGAAAATGGTTGATATTTTTTTACCTCTGCCAGAGCAGAGCTAGATCTTAATTCTGAGCCCAGAAAGAAAATAGGGCCTTGGAATTCAAACTCGCTTGCGACTTCTCGGACATTACCGATATGTCTGACAATGGCCTTTTCGCCTGCAAAGAGGCCGGTTACAATTGCAATTTGATCAAGGTAAGCCAAATTGACAAATCTATTTTTTGCAATTATTTCATTTTTCAGAAATTCTCTGATTGATGCCTTACTTGATAATTTCTGACGATCCTTAAGCACTCTGCTGTCATAAATAGGATAGTTATGCACACAGTAGGCACAACCACTACAATTTCCTCTTTGATTGCTATTTAGATTGAGTACCATTTTATTCTTTCGAAAATAGCTACAATCACAAGTATCGATTTCTAAATCCGACACCCCTCCCAAAACATGGGAGCCAAGCATTAATTGGTCATCCTCATTTACGAAAAATGCCGTTTCAATCTTGTTTTTGACGGGAACAGCAAAATACAATGGGGGCTTTTTAGAAAATTTATCGTTGTATAAAAAACGTGCTCGGAAATTAACCGGAACTTGCCTTTTCGATAACCAAACCCCCGTTCTATTAAGCTCAATGAATACAACCTCAGAAATAGGAATGTTAAAACTAGCACTGATCAATTTTGCGCCTTCAATGGTTTCAATCGTTTTCACAATCTTCACCTCCTTTTATTTTATTAACGGATAAAAATCCGTTGTTTTTTTAAGCTTCATCGAGCTAAGCCAATCTTAGCCAAATTTTGTTAAAATTATACTCTTATTTTCAGAAAAGTCAAATTCTGGCTGTTACCGATGTATCTCATCTTTTGCAAAAAAAATAGAGGCATCGGTAGGTCGCATTGGGTTGATCGTCAATAGAGGTAACCGATACCTCTCTTTATTTTTTCCTTCTCCCTTTGGAAGTTTTCCTGAGTTTCGCGAACATAGTATAATGCGGACTGGGAGTTTGAATTTTGTCTTTGCCGGTGCAATGGATGTCCAACACCTCAAAGTTAGCGAAAAATGTTTTTAACTCTTTCTTGCTGGCAAAGATATGATGTGAAACTCCTTTTTCGGGACCCTTCAATGAAATATAGGTCCCTGGTTCTATTTCTCGAGACTTTTTTCGGGTGTAATCCTTTTCTTTTTTTGGGACTTCTACCATCAAGATTCCGCCAGGGCACATAACCCTCTCTATCTCTTCAACCAATTTCTTGATACGCAGGATTCTACCATGGTGAAGTACCTTTATTGAGATAACCCCGTCAAAAAAATTATCCCTGTACGGAAGCTTTTTGTAGATGTTTTCAAGTTCCAGTTTTGCTTTTAGCCCTTCCTGCCTTAATCTCTCTTTTGTTTCCTTTAATGCAGTTGGAGATACATCCAACCCGTAAATCTGAAATCCTTTTTTGGCCAGCGCTATTATATGTCTTCCTGTCCCGCAGCCCAAATCCAAGATTCTCTTTGCCTTAATTTCACGTAACAATTTTACAAATTTAAACAAGTCTTGGTGGGGTATACGAAAAATCTTTTTACGAAACACTCCTTCTTTACTATAAAATCTTTTTTCCCAAACATTCATGATTCTCCCTCCCTTTATCTTATTTTCTATTGCTAAAATTCTATAGTTAGGATATCCTTTTTTTAAATTTTTGTCAAGTTTATAGGGTTTGCTAGTTTTATTTAATTGAATTACTTGATTTTGAATTATCTTCTCTGCGATATCGGGAATACCCTTATCAATTTCTTCAAAATAACAAACTACGCGTAAAAGAAAAAACGGTAAGATAATCCTCGATATTTGCTCCGCTCTTTTTTCTGATATTGTATGGCTTGAAACATAGCTAATGATTGATTTCAAAACTTTTACCCAGAGTTGCGTATTTACTTTTAATTTTCTTTTTAAAATACCCCTTATTTCTCCTTTAGGTATATTCATATATTCCCAAACCCTCCTCTCTGGTAACTTAGATAATTTGTGTAGTGCATATTTTTGAATATTTGATATTTTTTCTTCGTTTGGTCGCCCGATAAATTCGTCTACCCATTTTTGATTTTTTAATAAAATTTCCTTTTTAACTTTATTAAAATATTGATAATTATTTTTATATTTATTAATCGTATAAAGTGTGGATGCCGCAACCTGTTGGAACATCGGGACAATTTTATCAAAACTTGGCTTATGAATTTTTCTACCCAAGAACACCTCCCTAATCTTAAATCCTCCTCCGATAGTGTGGGTTGTTAAAAATATGTCTATTCCGTAAAGTTTTGCGCTATTTGGAATTTTTTGTTTAAGTAAATAGTCAATAAATTTCTTATTCATTCCAAAATCACCGGCAATCGGTTGCCTAACCGCTTGTTTAAACCATACCGCAATCAACGGGTAACAAAAATGGTTAGTTGTATTACCTTCATATCGGTTTCTTGTATAAAACGGAATGACAAAATCAGCGGTTTTTTTAATAAGCGGCTCGAGTAATAATTTTAGCCATTTCTCTGAGATTGTAATTAAGTCTGCATCAAATATACATATGTATTTTGTATTGAGTCTTTTTGCTAATTGGAATAATTTAATTATGTTAACCCCCTTGCCTCTGGGAGATTTTCCGCCGGAAATGAAGCATTTTTGAGTTTTTGTGCGAGTTTTTAAGAATGTAGTTTTAGTATTGTCTTCGCTATTACTATCTATGTTTGTTATCAGAGATTTAAATTTAGGAAAATATTTGACCAAACCCAAATCAATTTTCTGTACAACATTGCTAATAGAATCTTCTTCATTATAACTCGGTATTCCTATTAAAATATCAATTTTATTTTTTGTTAACATTTTATTTTAGAAATATGGGGGTAATCTTGTTATTTAATTAAAATTTTATTGCCCCATTCTTGTAATAAATATCTAATTTTTTCTCTATAAATTTATTTAGATACGATATATTTTTAAACAAATCATTCTGATTTAATGGTTTTCCATTTCTAACCCTATAAGCAGAATAAACTATCCCTTTATATTCTTTAAGATTTAGTTTTTTAGACAATCTATAAATATTTAAATAAGATGTAGGAAATTTTTTAAGTGATAGTATTATTAAATCACGTGTGCCAAAAAGACATGATTTGTAAAATAATATGGAAGCCGTTTTTTGTCGTCATTGTGATACGAAACTATAGCATCTGAACCTCTGGCTAAACTAAATTTCAAATCTTGCATTAAATCTACGACCCTAATCGGTGGTGGAATGGTTTTTTCTAGAATTTTCTCCCCTCTTAATGTTTTACTTGTAATTATAATTTCTCGAAGAAAAATATTTATTTGAAACGGAATACTTATTTCCCCTTTGATAAACCGTTCATATTTATATGGGTAGATATGTATATATTGTGGTGGTCTTATAATACTATTCAATTTATTCTCATTAACATAATTTTTCTGACTAAATAATACACCAATTTCATAATCGCTCTTCTTCAAGTAGTCATTTCTAGCTCGCGAGCCATAAAGAAAAATTGATATGGGATGACAGTATTTTTCAATTTTATTTAAAATAACATCCAGATATTTTACTTCATCTCTCATAATTTAAGTCATTAATTGGTAGAAAAATTTCATTTATAATAATCTCCCTGGTCCAGTTCCTATTTTCTAATTTTTTGCTAATAATTTGTTGGATTTCTTTCCTACCTCTCTTTTTCGAAGTATCGACAACGATACTGTATGGTGAATACAAAGGATCGCCATTGCGGGTTGTAATGATGACAGTTGCCTCACATTCTAATTGAGTAGCAATTTCTTTTGCAATATTATTAGCAATATAGGAATAGATTTTACCCACATGATAAACCGGATTTTTGCCATGAATGGACTCGATACTATAAGGTCTTGTGCTTGATGTAAAGCCCCAAGCCCTATTTCCTCGACCAGCCACTCCTTCCTCTCCGTAATCTAAAGCAGAACCAGTGACAACGAAATAGTGTCCTTTAGCTGTAGTTTTATCTTTTACCTTTTGATCTTGGGTATTTAACCATAATTCTATATTTAAAGAATCACCAAATTTATTTTTTAAATAATTCAAAAGCTCTTCTTTTATAAATTTCAATTTCTCTTCATAAATAGAGTGCGATTGTATTTTTTTAGCAAAGAATGGGATGCAGATTATTAATACCAAATTTTTATATTTTCTCACCGCCATTATCTTAATATCTTGTTCTACAAAATTAAACCGAGGTATTAAATTAGAATTATAAAAAAACCTCTCGGCTTCTAAAACTAATTTTTCGGTGGTTGATAATGGCCAGAAACCTACCATAGTAGAAGTATCATTAGCATGAGGATTTTTAAAATCAGGCAAATCATCAAGCGATCTAGGGCTGAACCAAAAAGGAATTCGAGAATTAGAAGAAACAAATGAGTGAATTTTTAGCCATTTATCTATGTCTAGTTGCGGAAGTACTTTCTGAAGGTATTTTTTAGCTGAAGTAATCTGTATTTCTTCAATATCAATTTTCTTATTTCCAAAACACTTGCTCATTCTACCATTGAGTATTAATTTGATAGGCTTTTTCAATTCACCTCGCCCATAGTCAACCTCACATAATCCACCGATAATTAAAATTTTATCAACATTATGATGTAAAACTACGCTGAACTTATCTAAACAGTATTTTGAATAATCAATAGAAATTGACTCAGCAATCCCATCAGCAACAGTGTCGGGATGTCCCAAACCCTTTCTTTCAACAATCTCATATCGTTGGTTATCAACGGGTATTAAATCTTTATTAATGAAATATATTCATCTATTCCCTGGATTTTTTCTGTTACTTTGAAGATTTCCAGATAAGCAAAAGCGGGCTGGCGACAAAGATGGAGGAATAAGTGCCAATAATTGTGCCAATTAAGATGGTTAAAACGAAATATTTTAAAGTGATTGGACCCAAGAAAAATAAAGCTAAAAGCACTAACACCAAGGTTAAAGAAGTATTGATTGAACGAGCCAGGGTTTGATTAACGCTGTCATTAATAATATTTGCCAAATCAAAACGGCCGCGCTGCAGTAAAAGATTTTCCCTAATTCGGTCAAAAACCACAATCGTATCATGAACCGAAAATCCCAAAATTACTAATAGCGCCACCACGAAATTAGTATCAATTTCAATCCCCCATTTCCAGCCCAAAACCGCCAAAAGACCAGTCGGAATAGTAATGTCATGAAAGAGCGTCACCAAGGTAATCACTCCGTATTTCCAGGATTTAATCGGATAAGAAACTTTCCGGAAAGCAAAGGCAATGTATAAAGAAATCCCCAATAATACCAAAGCAATTGCCCAGAATGCCCTGTTTCTTAATTCTTTCCCGACTGCCGGTCCAATGCCGTCAAAACGCAGCTCTTCAATGTCGCCAAATTTCGTCTTCAAGGCGCCGAGATAATTCTGGTGTTCTTCTTCTGAAATATGACCAAGTCGAACAAGAAAACTTTGATTCTCACCAGGAAAAACTGTCACATTTTTCACCCCTAAATCTTTTTCAAAAAATTCCTTTAAATTGTCAGTTGTCAGTTGTAAGTTGTCAGTTGTCAGTCTGATTTGCCACATTGTCCCACCGACAAAATCAATGCCGGGCCGAAAACCAAAAACAATGATGGCCGTAATGCTGGCTAAAACCAAAATTCCAGAAATTGATAAAAAAATTTTGCGATGACCGATGATGTTCATGTTTAATTTTTTATTTCCTAATAAATACTCTCAATAATGTTCTCGTCGTGGTAATGGCGGAAAACATACTAATTAAAACTCCAATCAGTAGCGCTAAAGCAAATCCCTTAATAAAACTACTGGTAAAATAATAAAGAATAATTGAGGTAATTATGGTTGAAATATTGGAGTCGCGGATTGACGGCCAGGCCCGCTTAAAACCCTCTTCAATAGCCGCGACCTTGGATAATCCTCTTTTTATCTCTTCTTTAGTTCTCTCAAAAATTAAAATATTGGCATCAACTGCCATGCCGATAGAAAGAACAAATCCGGCAATCCCGGCCAAAGTCATAGTAATGCCAAGTTTAAAAATAGCACCTGTCAAGATTATGTAAATTATTAAAGCCGAGGAGGCAAAAATGCCTAATTTTTTATAATAGATAAGCATAAAAAGAATAATGGCTAAAGTTCCCAGAACGCCGCTATAAATTGCCTTTTTTAGCGATTCCTGACCTAAACTGGCGCCGATGGTCTGCTGGCTAATAATTTTAATGGCTGCCGGCAGGGCACCGGCATTAAATCTTTCAACCATTTTTTTGGCCTCATCGCGGGTAAATTTTCCGGTAATCTGGGCCCGACCGCCGGAAATTTTTTCCTGCACCACCGGCATCTCAATTAAATTGTTATCAAGAAAAATTGCCAATGGTTTTCCGACATTTCTGACTGTTAATTCTTCAAAAATCTTTGCGCCTTCATCGTTAAACTGAATATTAACTTTGGCCGCTCCGGTGGTTTGATCGAAATCTAACTGCGCTCCTTTCACATAACGACCAGTCAAATTAGTTGGAATAAACTGAATCGCCTGTTGTTGGTTGTTGGTTGTTGGTTGTTGGTTGTTGGTTGTGACTTCCCGGAAATCCAAAAACGGCGTCTCGCCGATCATCTTGATGGCTTCACTAACATCCTTGACCCCGGCCAATTCTACAATTAAACGATAAGAGTCTCCCTCTTTAGCCGAAACAACCTGAGGTTCGCTAATACCAAATAAATTCACTCTTTTTTCAATCACATCCCTTAAGCCAGCCATTACTGAATCGCGATCTTTTGAATCAACCTGCGACATATCCACTTCATAAATAAGATGAGTACCGCCCACTAAATCCAGTCCCAGTCGCCAAGGCCGATATTTTCCGCCGAACCATCGGGGATAGATAAAAATTCCGGCTACTATTGTCAATAAAATAATAATGAGTAATAAAAATTTAGAATAAGATTTCGTCATGATTAAATTAATTCCTTATTTTGGTAGGCACATATTTATTGCACTCTTTTTGTATTAATTCTAATTCTTTTTGATTAAAAGGTTTACATTTTTTATAGCTGGAATCAAGGGTTTTGTCCGGTTTAAAATTTTGTAAATAATATCTTTTGGCTGGAGAAATATTTTTGGCAATTTTTAAAATATCTTCTTTAGTATGAATTCCGGGCAACACCGTCGTCCTGAATTCGTAATCTATACCCGAATCTTTAATAAGCTCAATACTTTTTTTTATTTTCTCTAAATTAACTTTTATACCCGTCGCCTTATCGTATTTTGGAAATTGCGCCAAAGGCGCTTTAATATCCATTGCTACATAGTCAATCAGTTTTTCACTGATTAATTTTTTTAGCATTTCTGGATTTGAACCATTAGTATCAAGTTTTACTAAATAGCCTAATTTTTTAATCTTTCTACAAAATTCTGGCAAATCCTTATTTATAGTCGGTTCGCCGCCAGTAAGACAAACGCCTTCTAATAATCCTTTTCTTTTTTTTAAAAAATCAAAAAAATGTCTTTCAGAAATTCTTGGTTGTTTTTTAATTTTTTCTGGCAAGACAAGCTCTGAATTATAACACCAGGGGCAACGGAAATTACAACCCGTAAGAAAAACTGTGGCCGCTACACGGCCAGGGTAATCAATAAGAGTTGATCTTTGCAGACCCCCAACCTGAATCATTTTTCAATTAATTCTAATTTTTTAATCTTAAATTCTTTTCGCTCTTTGAATTCTTCTTGTTTACCCATATTCCATTGATTCACGGGACGGAGGTACCCGACCACTCTTGAATAAACTTCACAAGGTTGCTTGATGGTACATTTTGGACAGAGGAAATGTTCTCCTTCCAAATAACCATGACTGGGGCAAATACTAAAGGTGGGTGTGATTGTGATGTATGGTAATTTGAAATTTTCAAAAACTTTTTTAATTAGATTTTTTACTGTTTGAATATCAGAAATCTTTTCTCCTAAAAAGAGGTGTAGAACTACGCCACCCGTATATTTACATTGAATTTCATCCTGGAGCTTTAGTGCTTCAAATATATCATCTGTGCAGTTAACCGGCAGCATTGTCGAATTTGTATAAAAGGGCACTTTTTTTGTTCCGGCCGTAATAATGTCAGGATATTTTTCTTTATCAATCCTTGCCTGACGATAACTTGTTCCTTCGGCTGGTGTGGCTTCAAGATTATATAAATTTCCCGTTTCTTTCTGATATTTAATCAGTTTTTCTCTCATAAAATCCAAAATTTCAAGAGTGAATTTTCTTCCTCTTTTTGAAGCAATAGTTTCTCCAATAAAATTCAAGAGGGCCTCATTCATCCCAATTAAACCAATGGTTGAAAAATGATTTCCAAAATAAGAATCTCTTATTTTTTTAACTGAGGCTAAATAATATTTTGAGTAAGGGTAAAGTCCTTTTCCCATAAAGTCCTCTAGGGCCTTCCTTTTAATCTCTAGGCTCTCTTTGGCTAAATCCATCAAATTCCCCAACCTTTCGAAAAAATCTTTTTTGGTTTTAGATAAATAACCAATACGAGGAAAATTTATCGTTACTACCCCGATACTACCTGTTAGAGGCGCTGAACCAAACAATCCGCCGCCTCTCTTGTAGAGTTCTTTATTACTCAAACGAAGTCTGCAGCACATACTCCTAAAATCCTCCGGCTTCATGTCTGACTGAACAAAATTTTGAAAATAATTTACTCCATATTTTGCTGTCGCTTCCCACATTGGAACCAAAGATGGGTTATCCCAATCAAAATCTCTATCGATGGAAATAGTCGGAATAGGAAAGGTAAATGGCCTTCCTTTAGCATCACCTTCCATTAAAACTTCATAAAAAGCTCGATTGAAAATATCCATTTCTTCTTGAAATTCGCCATAAATTTCTTTTTGGGGTTTACCGCCAATAATCACTGATTGCTTAGCTAAAAACTCAGGCGGTTTAATATCTATGGTTACATTTAAAAATGGCGTGTTGTGGAAAGCCAAAAGTCCGCTTCCTCCAATAAAGTTTTCTTGAGGCAAATCAACTGAAATATCGTATTCATATTCTTTTTGATATTTGAATTTTTCAATCCCCAAACAAACCCTGGCTTCAAAATCATTGACAAAATAAATTTTCTTTGGCTTGAAATTTCCCTTAAAAACTCTAATTATAAATTGGTCTCGCCAATTTTTATTCTTTTTGCTATTTTTTTCGGTATAAACCGCGAATCTAAATTTATTTTGGGCCAAAATTAAACCCAAACTTGCGCTGAGTTTCTGGGAAGTGGTTGAATAATCCCAATATTTAGGATATTCGGCGGCATCTCCTTTTAAGAGGGTTTCAATAAAAATCTTTTGATATTCTGGAGAAAGTCCAAAAATAAACCAGGGAATGACTTTATTAAAAGCATATATGCCGCAGCTCCAACTAATCAATTCAGCTAAAAGTCCCTTTCCCGAAATTTTATAAACAATCCCAACTTTATTTCCTTTCTTTGAAAAACCTTTACTCTTTTCAATTTGACCCAAGGCATTTAAGTCTTTAAGAACGCCCAAAATTTCTTTGTATTTCTCCTCTTTGACTTTTTTCTTTCCTTGGGAAAGATAAATAGGCGTGGTAAGTCCGGCATGGCCTTCGCTTAAATACCAAGCGGAAAGTTTCACAAAATCAACCAGATTCTTTCCTTTTAAAAATTGGGGGTACCAGATATTATTATTTTTAAACCTCAACTCAACCTCTTTTTTTGAGATGCCAAATTTTCTCCAAATATCGTATCTTATCGACCTGGATTCCAACCATCGCTGCCAAATACCCCTATCATGAAAATCAAAATTCTTCCAAAAAGGGAGAAAATTTTGGTATTCTTTTAAAATATTTTCTTTAACCTGGGCTACAGTTTTTGTCGGATTTATTTTAACGAAAATCTTTTTGTGAAGTTGGGGAAATTCATCAATTAGTTCAAATAAATCTAACTCTTCTTTTTCTCCTTGATTTTTAAGAGACCTCAGGGCAAGAAAATGATTCTCAGGAGATAAATGTCGGTAGTCTTTAGCGGTTTCAACTTCCAAAGCAGAGGTGGGTTTAGGATTAAATGTATTGTTAAAATTTTTAAAACTAAATAGCGAATGGGCTTTTGAAACTTTTGCTTCCCCTCGATTTGTTCTAATTTTTACAAATTCTGAATCTTTGGGAACTTTATGTCTAATAAATGCTTTTACTTTTGACCAAGTGGCCTTCCCATTTTGATTAAAAGACAAAACATAATAATCATCATGATTTTCTATCGCATAACTTTTGGGGTGTTTTTCAATTATCCGATGAGAATTTCTTTTAAATTCTCGGTCAATGAGTTTACCTATTTCAACAAATTTAATTTTTTCTTTTTCTTTAATTATCACTAATTCATCCCAGCATAAACTTTGAAAGCCAACCCGAGTCGGGACCATACAGTTGTACAAAAATTCTTGCATTGCCTGTTTGACTTCCGAATAACTCAATTTGTCATAACGAATAAAAGGAGCCAAAAGAGTGTCAAAATTGGAAACTGCATTGGCTCCTGCCGATTCTCCCTGCAAGGTAAAGAAAAAATTAACCAATTGACCTAAAGCCGTTTTGAAATGTTTTGCCGGCCGAGATTCTAATTTAGAGGGAGCTCCGCCAAAACCTCGCAGTAATAAATCGTTAAGGTCCCAACCCATGCAGTAGCAAGCAATTGTCTCCAAATTGTGAATGTGAAAATTTTCATCAACTGCCGCTTCTCTTATTTCTTTAGGATAAATTTTGTTTAACCAATATTTTTTAGCAATGGCTGAAATGGCATATTGATTTAATCCCTGAAGAGAATAGGTCATATTAGCATTTTCATGCACCTGCCAATCGAGTTCCTGGATATATCTGTCAACAATTTCGCTTGACTCGTCAACGGCTATTACCGCTTCTCTTATTTTCCTTCTCTGTTCTCGATATAAAATATAGGTCTTGGCAGTTTCCACTAGGCCTTCTAAAATCAAAATTTCTTCAACAATATCTTGAACTTGTTCAACCTGAGGAATTTCATCCTTTTTGAAACGGCGATTCAAAATTTGAACCACTCGATCAGAAAGTCTTTTAGCTTTCTTCCCATCACCTTGGCCGGTAGCCGTCAGGGCTTTGAAAATAGCGCTGGTAATTTTTTCCTGGTCAAAATCAACAATCCGACCATCTCTCTTTTGAATTTTGGTGATTTTATTTTGAATCATATTTTCATAGTATTATTTTCGCTTTTTCCTTAAAAACGTCGGTATATCCCAAACCTCTTCTGATTCCTTTTTTTCAGCCTTTTCTTTCTTTTTTGTTTCCTCAAAGACAAGCTCTTGATTTAGAGACTCTTCCTGGAATTGCTTCCCGCCACGGGCTTCGCCCTCGTGGCTAAAGGCTTCGCTCGCAATGACACTGTTGGTCTTTTGGTTAAAAAGGTTCGGTGAGCTTCCGTTAAAACCAGTGGCAATTAAAGTTACTTTTAATTGGCCTTTATTTAGTTTTCGGTCATAATAAGCCCCGAAAATTATTTTGGCTGATTGGTCAACATTTTCCGAAATCAATTTTGCCACTTCATTAATTTCGTTCATTTTTAAATCACGATGGCCGGAAATACTGAAAAGTACTCCTTTGGCACCATCGATTGAAGCCTCCAAAAGAGGCGAATTAACTGCTAAATTAGCTGCCTTAACAGCCCGCTCCGGACCAGTTGCCACACCAACGCCGATAATTGCCGAGCCGCCTTCATTCATTACCGCTTTCACATCAGCGAAATCAACATTGACAATTCCCGGAGCCACAATTAATTCAGTAATTCCCAAGACAGAATTTTTAAGCACCTCATCTATTGCTTCAAAGGCCTTGATTAACGAAGTATCTTTGCTAATTAAAGAAAAAATTCGGTCGTTAGGAATGGTAATTAAAGTATGAACTTGCTCTCTTAATTTTGTAATCCCCTCGTGGGCAATTTGGGCTCTTTGAGTTCCTTCAAAACCAAAGGGTTTGGTAACAACGGCCACGGTTAAAATCCCTAATTCTTTGGCAATCTCGGCGACTATTGGTGAGGCGCCGGAGCCAGTTCCCCCACCTTCGCCTGCCGTAATAAAAACCATATCCGCTTCTTTTAAGACTTCTGTAATTTCTGAATGGTTCTCTTCAGCTGCCTGTTTGCCTAAATCAGGATTCATTCCTGTGCCTAATCCTTTAGTCAAATTCTTTCCAATACGGATTTTCTTTTTGGCCTTAGTGTAATTAAGGTCTTGAACATCGGTATTAATGGCAATTAAATCAACAGTCCTGGGAAAATAATCAAACATTCGAGAAACTGCATTATTACCGGCTCCGCCAATACCCACCACTTTGATTTTCGCTAAATTATATCCTTTTTTATTCTTATTTTTTTTCATTATTTAATCCGCGTTAATCCGCGTTGATATCCGCGTTTATCCGCTTCTACTTACGGTAAGAAGTGTCTAAAAATTTTTCCTAGCCAACCTTTTTTACTAATTGTCCAGCCTGTTTCTTTTAAAGTTTGGTCTAAACCCCAAAGCAATAACCCATTTGCCACGCTGAATTCAAGGTCTTCAACCCCCACACCAAATGACGATTGATTATTTTTTGCGCCTTCGGCGTTTATCGTCGTTCTGGTGTGGGGGTCAATTTTGGTCCGGAAATCGTCATTTATAAATTCTATTCCAGGAAGTTCGGGGATGCCAATTTGAATCGGCAATTTCAGCTCTTGCTTGGCCAATTCTAAAATACCTGGAATTTTTGCTCCACCGCCGGTTAAGACCACCCCAGCTGGCAACTGACCTGATTTACCAATTAATTTTAACTCATTATTAACAAATTCAAAAATCTCAGCTAATCTAATTTCAATAATTTCTGAAATAAAACGCCGATTGACTATTGACTTTAAGGTTTCATCTATTTGGTGAAGTTCAACTTTTTCTTTATTAGAAATTTCCTTGGCCAAGGCCGAACCAAAAGAGAGTTTTATTGTCTCGGCGGTTTTAATCGAACACCGCAAGCCAATGGCTAAATCATTGGTAATATTTGAGCTGCCAACTGGAAAAACATTGACTGAAAGAAGTTTGTTCTCCTCATAAACTGCCATACTGGTTGTCCCGAATCCGATATCAATCACCACTATCCCTAACTCTCTCTGGGCTTTTGTTGAAACCGAACGAGCCGAAGCCAAAGGAGCATAAATTAATCCTCCTACTCTACCACCAACGGCCTCAATTGCTTTAATTAAATTGTTGACCGCTGGTTTAAAAGCGTCAATTATTAAACTGTTCACTTCCAATCGATTGCCAATCATCCCTAAGGGGTCATAAATATCGCCGATTCCGTCAACAATAAATTCCCGGGTGATGGTATGAATAATCATTCTATTGGGGCCGAGATTAATTGCCTGGGAAGCCTTAATTACTCGTTCAATATCTTCGGGATAAATTTCGCTATCGGCTCTTGAGACAGCAACGATTCCCCGAGAATTTTGAAATTTGACATTGCTACCGCCGACATTAATAAAAATATTTTTCAGGCTGGATTTACTGATTTGTTTTATTTCATCAACTGCTCGCTTTAACGATTGAATCGCCTCTTCAAAAGTCGCTATTTCTCCTTTTCGTAGACCGGCCGAAGGCAACTTAAAAACACCTAACAAAGATAATTGTCCATCTCTTTTGGCTTCAGCTACTAAAACCTTAATTTGTGATGTCCCGAAATCTAAAGCGGTAATTAACATAAATTTCCAATTTCCAATTACCAATTTCCAATGAAATGTCTAATGACAAATGTCTAAATAATCAAAAATTGGAAATTAGGAATTGGTAATTAGGAATTTAAGGAGCTTCCGCTCCTTTCTCTCCATCCTTATTCTATCACTTTTTTTCTGGTGATTGTAGCCAAGAAGATGCAATAAACCATGGACTAACAACCTACAACTTACGACTGACAACTTACGACGGTCATTTGTCGCTAGTCGTAAGTCATTAGTCAAATTGAGGTAGATTTCGCCGATTCGTTTAAATTTTGACGGCGGTAAAATAAAATTTCGCGGCTCTTCAAAGCTTAAAACAGTAGTTGTTTTGTCCTGGCCCCGAAATTTTTTGTTTAAAAACCTCATTTTCTGGCTATTAACTAAATAAATTTCTAATGAAACATTGGTTTTCTTTAAAATTTTTAATATTTTTAAAGCGGTGTTTTTTACTTTCCTCTCAAATTTCTTAAATCTCTTATCCAAACTAATTACCAAAATTTTATTCATTCTATTAAATTTAACAAATAAAAAAGTTTTTGTAAATATCCAGTAACTCAACTACAACTATCTGAGTTGCTAGGCAAAGTCTTCAAATGCTACTTCGTAAGGATGCCGCTATGCTATAGCATAGCGCTCTAACCGGTTAGAGCGGTCTAGCGCTTCTCTATAGGGAAGCGTGCTTTAATCAACTGAAGTACGCTCTAAATCTTGCTAACCGGAAAAGTCGTTATCGTCTAAAAAACAAACGCACACTTACAAACGATCGTTGATAGGTGTGCGTTTTATTTGGCTCGGTTTAATTAACTTTTAATACTCTACTGACTTACGCTTGCCGGCACAATGCTGAACGCCGCATCGCTGGAATCGCTAGTAGACTGAGCCGCTATAGTTAGCCTGTATTTGCCTAGGGGTAAGTTCCCTCCTTCAAAACTGCCTACTTTCCATTCAAAGACTCCATCATTTGGCGTCTGCCGAACGATATAAAGAGGGATCGGCTTAATCATAATAGTCATCAACCTTGGGTCGAGCTCAAAAGTAAGATAAATATCAACAGTAGATATTGTAGAAGGCGCTGACCATTTAATAAGTTGAGTTGAATCTATTTGCCAACTCTCTCCTCCGTTCGGCGAAAGCACGGTGATGGAGGGAGTGCCTGCCGCCACAATTTTAAACGCCGCGTCGGAAACGTCGTAAGCCACTGCTGTTCCTCGGGGGTCATTGTAATCAATGGCACGAATTTTGTATTTCCCATCGGGAACATCAACATTATAAGAATATCTTACTTTTGCCGGATCCCAGCTGTAAGAACCGCTTGGCTGATTTCCGAATTGAATCCAGCCGACTTGGGTACCATCTTCTTTCACCAGCATTAAAGCAACGCTTCTTGTCGGGTCTGTTATTGTTGAGTAGCCGCCAGTCCAGTGGATAATTAATTTATAATGATAAGCGCTTTCTCGCTATTTCGCTTACTAGCGAGGCGTCAGCCTTGCCTTTTAATTCTTTCATTGCTTCTCCCATTACTTTACCAAAATCTTTCACTGTGACAGCACCAATTTTTTTAATCGCGGCAATAATAATTTTTTCAACTTCTTCTTCGCTCAGCTGCTCGGGCAAATATTTTTCTATAATTTCCAGTTCTTTCGTCTCTTTTTGGGCTAAATCCGTCCGATTGCCTTTTTTATAGGCCTCAATTGCTTCTTTTCTTTTTTTGGCTTCTCGGGATAAAACTTCAATTACTTCGTCGTCGGACAAAGTCGGCTCTAATCCCTTACCCTTTTTTTCGATTTCTTTATTATGAAGAGAAGATAAAAGCATTCTTAAAACACCGACTTCAAATTCTTGGCCGGCTTTCATGGCCTCTTTTAAATTGTCGCTGATTTTTTGATGAAGCATCGCTTCGCTAATCTGATACTAATATACAAATGGATGCGAATGATACTAATGAATACGAATAAATTTATTAGTATTCATTCGTATCATTAGTATGAATTCGTATATTGGTATCACATCTACATTGTTCCCATTTTCCTCATCTTTTCTATTTCTTTTTCCTTTTGTTCACGATGAAGGGCTGACAGGCGCTTTTTTAGCTTGGAGATTGGCCGGTCTCGATGTTTTCTTTTTTTGGCCTCGCGCAAAACTCCGCTTTGCTGAACTTTTTTGGAAAAGCGGTATAGAAAAGCGCTTATTGACTCTCCTTCTCTTCTTTTGATTTCCATAAAAATTGCAAATCGCGAAGCGCTTATCGCTAATCGTCTATAAATTTTGTTTTATGCGATTTGCGATTTGCGCTAAGCTTTGTTTTGGCGGATTATCTACCACATTATGAACCGAGCCGCCATTATCATTATACCATCTCGGCAAGATATGGATGTGGAGATGTTCAATTGTCTGACCGCTCACTTTACCATAATTGATGCCGATTGTAAAACCATCAGGTCTTAATGACTTATTTAATAATTCAGTGACTTTTTTAACGCCTCTAAAAACTCCTTCAATTTTTTCTTCTGGTAAATCCAAAATGTTTTCCGCGTGAATTTTCGGCAAAATCATTGTATGGCCCGGAGCGCGGGGATGAATATCTAAAATAGCAATGACATTCTCGTCTTCATAAATAATTTCCGCCGGAACTTCTTTGTTGATAATTTTACAAAAAAAACACATCGCTTCGCTAATCCGATACTAATATACAAATTCATACTAATCAACGAATGAATACGAATTCGTATTCATTAGTATCATTCGAATGTATTCGTATATTGGTATCTCATAAACATCACATTTATTTTACTCTTTTCTTTACCTCTTCAACCACCTTTGCCAGCGGCACTGTTTCCTGAGCGCCGCTTTTCATATCCCTGATTATAATACTCTCTTCAAAAACTTCCCGTTGTCCTAAAATTAAAGCCATTTCCACCTCTTCTCGGTTAGCTATTTTTAACTGCGAATTAAGTGATTCTCTACCTAAAGATTCAATAACTTTAATGCCAGCTCGGCGGAAATCTTCAATTAAACCAAGAGCTCTTTTTTTGGCCGGTTTTCCAATTTGAACCAGAAAAGCCCTGGCTTTAATCTTAGGAAGACCAGCTATGTCTCGGGCCTTCATTATTTCAATAAGCCGCTCAGCCCCTAAGCTGCTACCTGTGGCGGGGAGAGTATTTTTCCTTCCTCCAAGCATTTCTCCTAAATAATCATAGCGGCCGCCGCCACCCAAAGAAATATTATACCCTTCAGTTGTTATTTCAAAAACCGTCCGATTATAATAATCCAAGCCCCTAACCAAATATGGATTTAGAGTATAAGGCAAATTTAATTCATCTAAATATTCCAAAACTTCACGAAAGTGATTTTTACAAGTTGGACAAAGTTCATCAAGCATTATTGGGGCCCGACTTTTCATTAGCTCGCATTTTTCATTCTTGCAGTCCAGGAGTCTTAAGGGATTTAAAGATAGCCGCCGGCGGCAGTCCTTACAAATCTTACGCGATAATCTCCGGTAGTAATCTTGTAATTTTCTCCGATAAATTTGCCGGCAATTTTTACAGCCGAGACTGTTAAGCTGAATAATTGAGTTTTTGATTTTTAATTCTTCAATTAAACGGAGACTGACCAAAATTATCTGGCTGTCATAGATGGGATCATCTTCTCCTCCTAAAATCTCAAAACCAATTTGATGAAATTGCCGATAACGACCGAATTGGGGCTGTTCATAGCGGAAAAAAGGGCCAAAATAATAGAGTTTTAATGGTTGCGGCAAATGAGATAAACCATGTTCAAAATAAGCTCTGACTATAGCCGGGGTATTTTCCGGTCGAAGAGCTAAATGGTCTCCAGCCTTGGTTCTGAGAACAAACATCTGCTTTTCAACAATATCGGTAGTAATGCCTATTCCCTTTTCAAAAATTTCCGCCTCCTCTAAAATCGGGGTGTCAATTCTCAAAAAATTATAAAAATTAGCCACTTCCTGGCTGGCTTTTCTTAATTTTTCCCACCAAGGCTGCTCTGATGGTAAAATATCATGCATGCCTTTGGGACTTTGAAACAACATCTTTACCTTCTTCTCTATTTTTATGCTTTTTTTTTGCTTAGAGGGCTTAGGCACTTCAACTTTTGACTTTTGACTCTTGACTCTTGACGACTAATTTTTGTCAACGGTCATTGTCAACGGTCAATGGTTAATACGCTGGTTTTTCCACTGCCATTACCTTATTAAACGGCCAGAGGCGCAAACGAACCAAACCGACAATTTCGGCTTTTTGTAAGTTGCCCCAACTTCGGGAATCAAAACTGTAATTCCGGTTATCGCCCAAAACAAAATACTCATTACCTTTTAAAATAATCTCTTTTTTACCGGAAGTTCCGAGTCCCAATGGTAAATAATTTTCTTCTATGGTAAAACCATTAGGATGTTCTTTGTTGAAAATAATGATTTTGCCGTCGGTGATGACCAATCGTTCGCCCGGCAAACCGATAATTCTTTTAATATAATAAGTGCTTTCATCACCCGGATAATGGAAAACCGCTACTTCTCCGCGTTCCGGTTCGCGGAAACGGTAAGTAATTTCGTCAATCAATAAATAATCGCCTGAGGAAAAGTTCGGCTCCATTGAGGCGCCGCTAACTAAAAAGGGCTGAATCAAAAAATTGCGAATAATCAGCACGGTGATTACCGCTACTAAAACTACTTCAAAAATTTCCCAAAGAGAATAAAGAAAAGATTTCATGAATCAACGAATAACGAATTTATTGCGAATTTACGAATATACGAATTTATATTATAATTAAATTTTATGAAAGTCAAACCCCGCCTTATTATCGGTTTAGGCAATCCCGGCAAAGAATATGAGAAAACCTACCACAATGCTGGTTTTTTATTCATTCAATATTTAATGGATAAAAAACCAGCAAATTCAGAATTTAGAATTCAGAATTCAGAATTGCTGAAATCCGATGTTTATATGAATGAATCTGGGAAATTCGTCGCGAAAATACTCAAAAAACATAGCGTTAAGCCGAAAGAAATTTTAATTGTTCACGATGATTCCGATATTGAACTGGGAAAGTATAAAATTTCTTTTGGTCGAGGTTCAGCCGGCCATCGCGGCGTGGAATCAATTATAAAATCACTCGGCACTAAAAAATTCTGGCGACTTAGAATCGGTATAAGACGCAGAAACACGCAGAAGGATACGCAGAACTACGCAGAAAAACAGAGACTCTTTATTTCGCGACGCAAAGCAAGCGAAATAGTGCTAAAAAAAATTAGCAAAAAAGATTGGGGGATTCTTGAAAAAGTTTTTCAAACAATTAAAGATGAAATTAAATTAATATAAATAACTATGACAAACGCTAAAAAAATAACAATTCTTTTGGGAGATATTTTGGTTTTATACGGAGCGCTGCTGCTGACCTTAATTTTCCGCTATGGACCAAATTATTTCAGAGAATCATTTGACGCCCACCTTAAATCATTTTCAATAATTTTTGTAATCTGGCTCGTAACTTTTTATTTAGCCGACCTCTATAAAGAGAAGCGTCTAAGAATTAGTCCGGCAACGATTCAAGTTTTTATTCTGGCAATTATTATCAGCGTGGTCAGTTCAGTTATTCTTTTTTATCTTTTTCCTTCCTTTTTCAAGATGACGCCTAAAACCAATTTGGCGGTTTTTACCCTGATTTTTGGAGTTTTAGACCTCGGCTGGCGATTTGTTTTGGTTAAAATTTATATTTCCGGCGGCTGGAGAAATCGTCTGCTTTTAATCGGCGATTCACCGATTATTGATGGGGTCATTAATTATCTCAAAAACAATCCCCAAATTGGTTATGATGTAACCAGCCAAAAATCGGAAAATGACATTAGCCAAATTATTGCCAAAAATAAAATCAATACTATTGTTATTCAAACCCACCTTAAAAAAGACAAAAAAATTATTAAAACTTTCTACCAATTACTCCCCTCAAAAATCGTCATTGTAGACTTAATAACTTTCTATGAAACAATTTTTCAGAAATTACCCATAAAAGAACTGGATGAAAGCTGGTTTATTAATAAAATTACCACTCGCCGCCATCTTTACGACACCGCCAAAAGAATTATAGATATTGTTTTTTCTTTGATATTGGGCGTTATTTTTCTGCCATTTATAATCATTATTGCCGTTCTGGTTAAATTAACTTCTAAAGGACTGATTATTTACAGACAGAAAAGAGTCGGATTGAATAATAAATCTTTTTCGCTTTTTAAATTTCGGACAATGCGAACCGACGCAGAAAAATTTGGCGCCCAATGGGCAAGCAAAAATGATCTGCGGATTACGCCTATTGGTCGCTTTCTGCGCCTAACCCATCTGGATGAATTGCCTCAATTATATAATATTTTAAAAGGCGACCTTTCTTTTGTCGGGCCTCGGCCCGAACGACCGGAATTTATCAAAGAATTAAAAGAGCAAATTCCTTATTACGAAATTCGCCATATTATTAAACCGGGATTGACCGGCTGGGCGCAGATTAATTACCGCTATGGCGCTTCTATTGAAGACGCTTATGAAAAACTTCAATATGAAATTTATTATCTCAAAAACCGCTCGTTAGTGTTGGACTTACTTATTATTTTAAAAACGATAAAAGCAATTTTTGCCACCCCTAAATAGCGCAATAATCTGAATTATGTTTCAAAAAATCAAATCTTGGTTTTTGGAAAATCGGAACTTTCGCCAAACAATAATGAAAAATGCTTTTTGGCTGACGGTCAGCAATGTTTTGGGCCGCGTCATTAAGGCGGTTTTAATTATTTTTGCCGCTCGGATTTTGGGCGTCGCCTCCTACGGAATTTTTTCTTATGCCTTAAGTTTGGCGGCTTTTTTTACTATTTTTTCCGATATCGGGCTCGGGCCGATTTTAACCAGAGAAACGGCCAAAAAAGACCTTCCCAGAGAATATTTTTCAACCACCCTAACTATTAAATTCGCCTTAGTTTTTTTCAGCGTCCTTTTAATTATTTTTGTAGCGCCTTTTTTTACTAAAATCCCCGAAGCCATAAATCTTTTGCCCATCGTGGCGCTTCTCATTTTTTTTGACAGCTTCCGCGATTTCAGTTATTCCCTTACCCGAGCCTGGGAAAAAATGGAATGGGAAGCTCTAATTAATATTTTTACCAATGTTGCCATCACGGTTTTAGGTATTCTCATTCTTTTGTTTTGGCCAACCAACAAAAATTTGATTATTAGCTACACCCTTGGCAGCGCTTTAGGTTTAATGGCTTCAATTTTTGTTCTTCGCCGGCGCTTCCTCCAAGGTTTTAAATTTATTTTCAATAAAAATTTGGCAAAAAAAATTCTTCAAGAAGCCTGGCCATTTGCTCTTTTGGGTTTTTTGGGAGGAATTATGATTAATACCGACACTTTAATGATTGGCTGGATGAAAACAGCCAACGACCTCGGTTATTATGCCGCGGCTCAACGACCAGTCCAATTTCTTTATCTCATCCCGGCTATTATAGCAACCGTTGTTTTCCCTGCTTTCTCCCGTCTGGCCGGCAAAGATAATGAAAAATTCCGCTCCCTTTTGGAAAAATCAATAAGTTCTTCCTTTCTTCTAGCTATTCCCCTAACTTTAGGCGGCTTAATTTTAGCCCCTCAAATTATAAGTTTGCTTTTCGGCAACGGTTATCTGCCGGCAACCACGGCTTTTATTTTTTTGCTCCTGACAATTCTTCTAATTTTTCCCAGCACTTTAATCGGCAATGCCATTTTTGCTTATAACAAACAGCGGCAGTTTATCGGTTACTTGGCTTTGGGAGCTTTGGGAAATGTTGTTTTTAACGCCGTTTTAATTCCGCCTTTTGGCATTGCCGGCGCGGCCTTTGCCACTATTTTAGCTCAAACCTTGGCTATTGGATTTAACTGGAAAAATATGAAAAAAATTAATAACTTCCAAACCTTAAAATACCTCCCCCGAATTGCCTTGGCCGGCCTCCTAATGGCAGGGTTAGTTTTTATTTTAAAAATTTGGGGCGTCAATATTATTATTAATGTCCTCATCTCTACTGCTTTTTATTTCATTTGTCTCTATTGGCTAAAAGAACCTCTCTTTGCCTTATTCAATTTTTCCGCTATAAGTAAAAAGCTCATTGTCAAATAAAATAAGGAGGTTTATTTTATTTTTTACGGGAAGAAAAAATAAGCTTTTTAAATTGAGAAAGAATGGGATTTAAAATTTTTCTTAAAAAACCCGGCAAGAAAGTGTAAAAATAATAAATATAAGCCAATAAAATTGCTTTGCTAAATCCCGGATATTTATTTTTATATCTTTGGACAATTTTTAAGGCGGAGACAGCATTTTCTTTTTCTTTTTTAAAAGAGGTCCCTTTTTCTGACATTTGATAATAAGCGAAATATTGAGGAAAATTATAAAGTTTGCCAATAAGGCCCATTTTTAGCCAGAAATCCCAATCAGCAAATTGTAATAAGGTTTCATCATAGAACCCCACCTTTTTAGCCGCATCATAACGGAAAAGCGTCGTGCTGTTAGCTATAGGGTTTGCCATCAAGGCCCTAAGTTTAATGTTTTTATCCTTTTCGGGTTTTAAAAAGCCCAGTTTCTCCCCACCCTTTTCATCAATAACAATAAAACCACCGCCGCAGCCGACATAATCAGGATTCTTATCAAGAAACTCTACTTGAATTTTTAATTTATCTGGATTCAGCCAAGCGTCGTCATCGTCTAAAATCGCGATGTATTGGCCCCGGGCCCGCCGCAGACCGAAATTAGAAACTTTACAAATGCGGCCGATGTGCTCGCTATAAAAATATTTTATCCTGGCGTCTTTCTCCTGCCACCTTTTGACTACCTCGGAAGTATTATCGCTGGAGCCGTCATCAATAATTATTAACTCCCAATCCTGAAAATCTTGAGAAAGTGCACTTTCAATGGCCCGACTAATCAAATGAGCCCGATTCCAAGAAGCCATCAATATGGAAACTTTTGGGTAATGAGTTTTGAGATATTCCTCAACTTCTGTGTATTTTTCTATTGTATCAATGCCCTTAGAATAATCATCGCATTCATAAGCATAAAATTTTTTGCCCCGGTTAATAATATCGGGCAAAAGCTGCTTAGCAATTTCATAAACAGTATTTTCAGGAATGTAAGACAAAATCTCCTTTTTAAAAATAAATATTCCTCTCATTCGGTAAGCGTTGGAATATTTTTGAATATGAGGCTTGAGATGGATTTTTAAGAAACTGCCGTCGCTATTAAGTTCGGCAACGTCAGCATCTGCATAATTTTCGGTTTTGGCCATTCTCTGCATGCCTAGAGCGTCGGACTTTTTATTCCAAACTTCGGCCATTTTTGTGTAATCAACCAAACTTAAAATGTCGCCGTAAATTAAAAAGAAAACCTCGTTTAATTTATCTTCAAATCGCTTTAAGCCGCCAGCGGTCCCCAAAATCTTCGGTTCAAAAGAATAAGTTATTTTAACACCCCATTTTGAACCGTCGCCGAAATAATTTTTTATCACTTCCGGCAAATAATGAAGATTAATAAAAAATTCATTAATCCCGTGTTTTTTAAACTGCTCAATGTTCCATTGAAGCATTGGCTTATTTAAAAACGGCAACATGGGTTTGGGAATAGTATCGGTAATTGGCTTTAATCTTGTTCCCAAACCCGCTGATAAAATTACAGCCTGTTTTACTTCATTTGCCATATTTTTTTATAATCCTTATAACCTCATTTAAATTTTTGGCAATAAAATCCGGCCTAAAATTTTTTTTGTACAACTTATCCAAACGGCTATGGCCCGGTCCGGTTTTAACCAAAATACTTGTAAGACCGGCGCGTTTGCCGGCAACAATATCAATAAGAGCGTCACCAATCATAAAGCTCTTTTTAAGATTGATATTTAAATCTTTGGCAGCTTTTGTAATCATACCAATGCCGGGCTTGCGGCAACGGCAACGCAAGCGATATTTTTTTACATTGGCATTGGGATGATGCGGGCAAAAATAAACCGCATCAATTTTGGCGCCTTGCTTTTTGAGACGGTTGATTAAAATGGTATGAATTTTATCAATGCCTTCGGGCTTAATCAACCCCCGGGCAATAACCGGCTGGTTAGTAATGACCACCACCAAAAACCCAAAATGATTAAGAAGTTTTATAACTTTGCCGACATTAGGCAATAATTTTAATTGTCTCGGTTTAATTAAAAAATCAACCTGCCGAATAATAACTCCGTCGCGGTCAAAAAAAACTGCTTTTTGCAATTTTAGCGAACGGACTCCCATTTACCTTTGTTAGTTTTAAACTTAGGATGGGAAACAATCAAATGCCAGATTACCGCTTGAAAAGATTCTGTGTGGGGCGTAATTGTTTCTGGATTAACCACCGGCACTAAAATGCAAGCGTCGGCCATTTTTTTGGTGTAGCCGCCGTCGCGACCAACGATGCCGATAATCTTGGCGCCGGCTTTTTTGGAAAAATTCAAAGCTTCAACGATATTCATGCTGATGTTTTTTTCTTGATGGCCGCCGCCGACTGAAAAAACCATCACCGCGTCTTTGGCGCTTAAAGAACTAATCTCCAGCCAGCGAACGAAAACCGACTCCCATCCCTCGTCATTAACTCTGGCTGTCAGTTCAGAAACATTATCAACTGGGGTATAAGTTTCTATGCCGGCTAATTTTCGAAAATCGTTAACGGCATGACTGGCATGACCAGCGCCTCCTCCCACCCCCAAGATAAAAAGGCGCCCCTTATTACTCCTCACTTCTTTTAAAATTTCAATAATTTTATAAATAGCCTCTTTGTCTATTTTTTCAATAATTTCCTTCATTTCCGAAAAATAGCTATTGATATAATCTTGATACATAGTTTTTAAATTCATTATTCGTAAAGACTATAACCAACTTTTTGGCCATCCTCGTAAAACATTTTGACCGTTTCCAAAGAGAATTCTTCAAGGTCAAAACCAACTTTTTCTAACTTTTTTAAAATATCAGGCACAACCGTAATAATATCGCAACCAATAGCATCGGCCTGAAAAATATTTAAGAGCTCCCGGGGGCTTGCCCAAAGCAATTCAAGATTTTTAAAAGGGAAAAGAAATTCTTTAATTTGTTTCATAATCGGAACCGGGTCACGGCCAGTATCAGCAATCCGGCCGGCAAAAACAGAAATAATGGCCGGAGTTTTAGGAAAAAGGGCCTGTCTAATATTTTCAACCTGCGACTGAGCTAAAATAGCCGTGACGTTCAGTTTAATCCCTTCTTCGGAAAGTTTTTGCACCAAATCAAAAGATGATTCCTTTTTGGTGTTAGTGATAGGGATTTTTACGTAAACATTATCTGCCCAGGAAGCAATAATTTTCGCCTGCCTTTCCATTTCCTTAAAATCATCGGAAAAAACTTCAAAAGATATTGGTTTGTCTTTTATGACTGACAAAATATCTTTGGCAAAACCTGCATAATCAGTTATACCGGCCTTTCGCATCAGGGTTGGATTAGTGGTAAATCCTTTAATATAAGGCAATTGGTTTAATTCCAATATACTTTGCTTTTCCGCTCCGTCGGCAAAAATCTTTATTCGTAAATCCTTTATTTTTTTTGCCATAATATTATAATAGACCGAATAATTAAAATGTCAAAAAATCTATAATTTTATTGACCGCCCGCTTTTAGATGAACGATAAATAGCCTCAATAATCCAATTGGCTTCAAAACCATCCCTGCCATCGCCAATAATTTTTTTCCCAAATTTAATGGCAGAAATAAAATTTTCCCACTCATTTTTCCAACTACTGTCCTCAGAAAATTTTAATATTTTTATTTTTGGAATTCCAAACTCGGGTTTTCTCTTGCCGAAAATTAAAGTTTCCTCTCCGTAACTTCTTCCTAAACCTTCAATAACAAGAAATCCTTTATTTCCAAAAACCTCAAAAGAAAAAATGTTTTTCCAATTGGTAGTGCTGACATGAAAAGAAACGGTAATATTTTTATTTTTCATTAAAACAAAAGCATTGTCCTCAAGATTACTTTTCCAAAATTTAGTTTCCGTTATCCCATAGACTTTTTGAAATTCTCCGCCAAACCACCGGCAGAGGTCAATTAAATGAATCCCTTGGTCCAACAGCTCACCGCCGCCGGAAATTGCCTTTTTAAAACGCCATTCTTTTTCCATCCCCAGTCTGCCGCCGTGACCGTAACGAGCCCGAATAAACAAAATTTTGCCAATTTCTCCTTTGTCAAAAAGTTTTTTGGCTTGAAATATAGCCGGATGAAAACGGTGATTAAAACCAACTTTAATCAAACGATGAGCTTTTTCGGCAGCTTTTAAAATAGCTTCGGATTCTTTCGTATTTCTGCCAAAGGGCTTTTCGCATAAAACATGCTTGCTGTTTTTTAAGGCGGCAATGGAAATCCGAGCCAAAAAATTATTAGGAGTGGCGACAATAACAATATCAATGTCTTTTCGTCTTACTACTTCCTGCCAACTGGTGCTAAATTGACAATTATAAGTCTCAGCAAAATTTTTAGCTTTTTCTTTATCAATGTCAGCCACCAAAACCAATTCTTGTTTGTTTAAATCCTTAATAACCTTGGCTCTTTTATTGCCTACTAATCCGGCGCCGATAATAGCCACTTTTAATTTTTTGTTCATTTAACTCTTCTTAAAGTATATTTATCGCTTTTCATTATTTGAGCAATTTTATTTTTATCCCAATTTTTCCAATCGTCCCAAACAGCGCTCAAAAACTTTCCAGTAAGGCCATCAGAAGCGTCTGAGGCGAGAAATACGCATAAGTTGGCTGCCTTTTCCGGAGGCACACCCCCTTCATTTTTTTGTTTGAGCAAAGATTGATATCTTTCTTTGCCTACTGCTTCTTCACCGGCCTCAAGAGCCTGTTGTAAAAAACGGCTATTGACCGGGCCAGGAGCAATAGCATTAATATCAATGTGATAACTTTTAACCTCAGCCGCCATTGTCTCGGTTAAACGTACTACCGCTACCTTTGAAGAATTATAAGCGCTAAATCTTGGAAAAGGACCATCACCTCCTCCGGAAAAATTTATAATTTTCCCTCTGCCCTTTTTAATCATTATCGGCAAAACTCTCTGCATCAAATTAAAAGTGCCAAATACGTTAATCTCGAAGGTCTGCTTCCATTTATCAAAATCAACGTCTAAGGACGACCCAATAGGTCCATAAATCCCAGCCGCATTAACTAAAATATCAATTTTGCCAAATATTTTTAAGGTTTTTTTAACTAAATTTTTGACGTCGGTAGAATGAGCGACGTCGGCCTTACAAATTTCAACGTTTTTAAAACCATCACTCAGTTCATTCTTCGCTGCTAAAAGTTCATCAACTGACCTGGCGGCCAGCATTACTTTTGCAGCCTCACGTAAAAAAGCTCGGCCAATAGCTTTGCCGATATACCCGCTCCCGCCAGTAATTAAAGCGACCTTGTTTTTTAAAATCATCTTCCAATACTAAGATATTTGAGGCCCCAATTTTGAATTTCCTTTTCTTTATCAAAGAATAAGTTAGAAGTATCAAAAAGTAGCGCCTGAGGTTTAAGGTTTTTAAATAGATTTTTAAAATCTAATTTTCTAAATTCAGGCCAAGGGGTTATAAAAATCAAGGCATCGCTTCCTTGGGCTGCCTCGTAAGGATTATTATAAAAAGTAGAATTATTGATTAGGGGCAATTCTTCTTTTTGGACAACTGGGTCATAAAGATGCAATATCGCCCCCTCGCTGCTCAAATCCGAAACAATCTCAAGCGCTCTTGAACGCCTTAGCGTTCTGGTTCCCGGCTTATAAGTTAGACCAAAAACAGAAATCGTTTTGCCGCCGAGATCGCCCATCACCTCTAAAAGCCGTTGGCGAACTAAGTCTTTACGGTCCTGATTTTTTTTAAAAACATTTTCCACAACGGGTAGACAAAAACCCCGCTCTTTGGAAAAATTTATTAAAGCCCTAATATCCCTACCTAGTGTCCCCCCGGAAAATCCTAAGCCCGCATCCAAAAATGCTCTGGCGCCAATCCTTGAATCTAAACGCAAAGCCTTACTTACGTCTAAAATATCAGCGCCCGCTTTTTCACAAATATCAGCCATCTCATTGATGAAACTGATCGAGGTAGCCAAAAAGGCATTAAGGGCGTGTTTTGAGACCTCGGCTGAGGCCGAGGACATTTTTAAAATTTCTGCCTTTAGCCCCGAAAAAATTTCCTCCACTCTTTGAAAGGCTATTTCCGAGTCAGTGCCTATTACTATTCGTTCAGCCTCAAAAAAACATTTTACTGCCTCGCCCAATCTTAAATTTTCTGGCACATAAGCGTATTCAAAACTCAAACCGGGCTTATTTTTAGAAATAAATTCCTTTATTTTTTTTGAAGTGCCAACCGGAATTTGACTTGAGACCAAAATAAGCATTCCGTCTTGAAGATAAGGTAATGATTTATCAAGAGCTTTCCAAAAAGACGAGAGGTCAACGTCATCGTTGTCATTGACAGGCGTATCAAAAGTGAACCACAGAACATTACAATTTTCTATTTCTTTAAAATTAGTACTATAACGTAGTCGACCCCAAGAACAGTTTTGAGAAATCAATTCTTCTAATTGCGGCTCAGGCAGAGGAGGAATGCCTTGCAAAAGATTCATCACCACTTTCTCATCATCACTTAGGCCCAAAACCCTATGGCCTAATTGAGATAATCCTGCCGAATAAATTTCACCGAGGTGCCAAAGCCCCACTAAGGCAATTTTGTAAGAGGAGATAACCATAAAAATAAACCCAAACCTTTTTAAAAATCAACTAAAACTTTTGAGCCTTCAAAATCAAAATGGTAGCGCATTTCTCTTAAACCTAAATTTTGCATTACCTCTCTAAACTTTTTCTGATTTTTTTCAATATAAAAAGCAAAAAAACCGCCGCCGCCGGCGCCGGAAATTTTTCCGCCTAAAGCGCCGTTTTCTCTGGCGATTTCATAAATTTTATTAAAACGCTCATTGGTCATTTGGGAAGAAATTTTCTTTTTGTGCTGCCAATGAGCGTTAAAAAGCCGGCCAACCTCGCTGACATTGCCTGATTCCACCGCTTCTAAAATTTCGTAGCCGATTTCTTTAATGTAATTCATGCTTTCAATGACTTCTTTTTTTTCTTCTCTTGCCCCCCTGGATTGTTCAGATAAAATATTGTCAGCGCTCCGGTTAATGCCGGTATAAAACATCAATAAATTTCTGTTTAAATCATCAATGGTTTCTTGAGAAACGCTGGCTTTTCTCACTTTAACCTTGCCGTCTTTTTCAATTTCTAAAACTGTTAATCCGCCAAAAGCCGCCAGATAAGGATCCTGCTTGCCAATCGGTCTTTTTAAAATTTCTGCCTCAATTTTAAAATCTTCTTCAGCCAATTGAGTCAAAGAAACATAATCTCTTTTAAAAACATGAAGACCGTGTAAAAGACCAACCGTATAACAGCTGGAAGAACCCAAACCAGTGCCAGCCGAAATATCAGCCACCGAACTGATTTCTATCCCCTTTTCTATTCCCATCATCCTTAATGTTTCTCTGGCTAATTCATGCTGAACCTGGTTTAGTTGTTCAACGGTTTCGCTTTTGGCATATTTAAGTCTTATTAAATCATCAACCACCGGTCGGTTAATATCAATGAACATATATTTATCAATGCCGGCCGAGAAAATAAAACCGCCGTATTTTGAATAATAAGATGGCAGGTCTGTTCCCCCGCCGCCCAAAGTAATCCTAAATGGCGTTCTAGTAACAATCATAGTAGTTTTCTAATCATAAGGCTTATTTTATTTTTTGTCTATTTCGAATATAACCAATCATTCCCTCAAGACCTTTCTCAAGAGAAATTTTGGGACTCCAGCCGAGTTTTTTGGCTTGAGTAATGTCGGCTAAACTAATTTGAGCTTCTCCCGGCAACCCGGGTTTAAAAACTGGTTTGATATTGGTTTTCAAAAGTTTAGCAATGATTTCGTAAATCTCCAAAACCGAATAATTTTTGCCGTTGCCTAAATTAAATACTTTATTGTTAACTTTATTGGTTTTTAAACACAAAAGGTGAAAATCATTAATATCATCAACGTGGATAAAATCTCTTCTTTTGGCGCCGTTGCCGTAGATAATCGGTCTTTCTCCTTTTAATAATTTGATGATAAAGGCGCTCATTACCGGCGGAATGGTTCTCCGATAATCTTGACGCGGGCCATAGACGTTAAAATATCTTAAAGCAACGGTGGTCAAATTATAAAATCGCTGATAACCTTGGCTAAATAAAGTTTCCGCCGCCTTACTCAATGAATAAAAACTTTCCGGTTTAACATTCTTTTCCGGGGTCGGAAACCTAGAGATGCCCTCATAAAGGGCTGACGATTCGGCATAAATAACCTTTTTTACTTTTGCCCGGTAAGCGGCTTCAAAAACATTAACCGTACCGGTAACATTAATATCCGAAGTTTCTACCGGCTCTTTTTGGCAATCAGAAAGACAGTTTTTTGCTGCCAAATGAAAAACAAAATCAACGCCCCTGAAAAGCGGATAAATTTTAGGAGAGCGAATGTCTATTTTATAAAACTTTACTCCTTTGGGAATTTGCTCTTTAACGCCGTAAGATAAATTATCAAGACCCACGACTTTATAACCTTTTTGGAGTAATTTGTCGGCTAAATTGCTGCCAATAAAGCCGGCAACACCGGTGATTAAAATTTTCATTTAATTTTATTATAACATGGAACTGATTTTGAATGAAGCAATTGATTTATCTTCCATAATTTTATCAGAACAGACCTCAATAAGACCGAGGGTATAATTATTAAAAGCCCTGATGTTAAATAAGCTAAAATTTTAAATGGGTATTTATACAAACTGACAAAAGTTTTAAAAAAATCTTTTTTGCGGCCTCCGACCAAGTAAGCGACGGCTAATTTAAGTCTCATTTTTCTTAAAATTTCCTCGGTTTTATATAAAACCCTTTCTTTTTGACTCATTGAGGAAAATATATTTTCAAACATTTTTAAGGCGTTATTCTTCAAAATCCATTGAATGGCCATGGTCGTATTGCTGTCCGGCCTGATTTCTACTTTAACCAAATCTTCATCTAAATAACCAAACTTGAAGCCGGCTCGGGAAATTTTCAACCACAATTCCCAATCTTCGGGGTAATAGCGATTTTCGTTAAATAATCCGGCTTTATCCAAAACCTTTCGGTAAACCATGATGGTGTTAGGATTAATATAAGACGATTCAAGCAGGTCTTTAAAAATATCGCCGGAATGGAAATTGCCTTTTTTCTTAAAAAACACTGTTGGATTATCTGAATAAAAATGAAGGGCATTACAATAAACCGCTTGATACTCAGGATGATTCTCTAAAAACCGAACCTGCTTTTCAACTTTCTCGGGAAAATAATAATCATCGGCGTCCAGAAAAGTAATGTATTCGCCTTGGCTTTTTTTAATGCCGTTATTGCGCGCCGGTCCCTGACCTTGATTTTTTTGATAAAGATAAATAATTCTCGGGTCTTTATAATTTTTTACAATTTCGGCTGTTTTATCAGTTGAACCGTCATCAATAACAATAATTTCAATGTTTTTGTAAGTCTGAGCCAAGGCGCTCTCAAGGACTCTTTTAATAAACCTCTCCGCATTGTAGGCGGGGATAATTATTGAAACTAAAGGATTTGAATTCATTAATAAAATTTATTATAATTTATTATATTATTATGTTAATAAATTCAGAAAAAATTAGCAAATTCTTATTAATTTTAGCCACCCTTTCCTTGATTATAAGAAAAGGGATTTTTTTAGAAACATTTATCCCGAAACCATTTGAAATTTTTTTGCTTCTGGCTTTAATCAGCAGCTTTTTTTATTTTTTTCCAAAAAATCTCAATAAATTTAAAATCATTGATAAAAAAATCTGTCTCGCTCTATTTATTTTTTTATTTTCGGTTGGTTTGGCGACGTTGATTTCTTACTTAAGATATGGCGTTGGGTTTAATACAGAAGGAGTATTAACCACTATAAGATTTCTAATTATAATTATTATTTTTATTCTGTTTTATGTTTTTTTAAAAGAAGATGAAATATTTTTTAAACGGATATGGTTAAGTTTTCTCGTACCAATAATCTTTACTCCTTTTTTAATTTTTCCGGAATTGGCTTATAAATTCTCTCTCGTAAAAGGAGATGGCCGATTCTATGGCTTCTTACAAAATCCTGCATTGGCCTCTTTATTTTTTTAGTTGCCTTATCTTTCTTTTTTGTCTTATTTCTAAAGAACTTTTACCAAAAAAAAGAATACTCTTGTTTGGCTTATTTTTTGCTAACGGTTACAATGGCGTCTTTGGTTTTGTGGACGCAAGCCAGAGCGGCCTGGTTTGGTATGGGAGGTGGTTTAATGATGGCCAGCTACTTAATAATTATTGCTTTTAGAAAGAGTTTATTAAAAAATTTGTTGTTAAATGCAGTTATGATTATTTTAATTTTAATCCTAGCTTTTGCTATTTTACCGTCTTCAGCTAAAATTGTGTCAATATTAAGAATTTTTCCTCAATATCGTCCTCTTTTTATCGAAAAGTTTGACGACATTCCTCGACTCTCTTCTCAAGACCTCGGTAACTTAATTTCTAAAATTAAAAGAGAAAATGCTTCTCCTGATTTATTTTATGACCAATCAAGACCGGCAATTTGGAAAGATTATCTTAAATTAATCCCCAAAAATCCTTTAGGATTAGGTTTAAACTATTATCACCCTCAATTAGCGGTGAAATTGCAAGGGAAACCCCTTGGTGGCTACCATAATCTTTTGTTAGAATACTGGACATATGGAGGAATAACGGCTTTAGGCGCATTTTTATATCTTTTATGGAGAATAATTTTAGATATTAAAAATAAAATTAGGGATAATTCTAAAAATCCTTTAACTATTTATAGTATTGGAGTTGCTTCGGCTTTATTTAGTTTAATTATTTATTCTCTCTTTGAGGGTTTAATATTTCACTATTTCTTCTGGATTCTCTTAGCCATGGCGCTGGTTTGAAAGATACCAACTGAGATATTCTTTGATGGAATCAATTGAGGCTCTTAATGGTAAATACCTAAACTGCCCTAAAAATTATATTCGTACCTTCTTTAAGTTTAGTAATATCTACTTTCAATTTTGGGTTCATTATATTATAAGCCCAGTAACCGTAGTTTTTCATATACTCAATTAATTGAAGCCGGCTCTCCCCTAAGGCCGGATAAGCGCTCGGGACAATCTCACAGATTATCACCGGCCGATCTTGGGTCGTTTCAAAATAATTTTTTAAACCTTTCAAAACCGGAAATTCAAATCCTTCAACATCTATTTTTATTAATGAAATTTTTTGTAAATTTCTTTTTTTAATATAATCATCTAATCTCTTTATCGGAACTTCTATGGTTTCTCTTGGAATATGCTCGTGTAAAGTATCCAGAATCAACGTGCTCCCGCCAATATGAGGAGGTTTGGCAAAATCTATTTTAAAAACTCCGGTTTTTTCCCCAAGGGCGCAATTGTTTATGATTATTTTATAGCCCGGGTTTTTTGAGGCCAATTCCCGCAATTTTTGAAAATACAAGGGAATTGGCTCAAAACTATGAACTTCGCCGTCTTTGCCGACAAGGCTTGCTCCCAGTGCCGTTAAATTGCCTATATTCGCTCCGACATCAATGAAAGTATCACCTGGTTTTAAAATCTTTTTCATCATCTCAACAAGAGATACCTCATAACAATCAAGGTAAATTTGCTTTAAATAAGTTTTATCAATCGGATAATCAAAATTTAAACTAAAAATCACTCCGTTTATATTTTTCTCTTTTCCGCGAAAAAAACATTTGGGAAGCAGATATTTTAAGTGGCATTTCAAATATTTAAAAAACAAAGAAGGGTTGATAATTAATAAATAGCCTGCTTGGATAAGTTTAATGAAAAATAATTTTTTAGGCATTTTAAATTTAAGAACTCAAACCGCCTTGTCTTTTGGTTAAATAACGAAAAGAGACCTTTATAAATCGGGCTGGATTGGTAATCAAAAGTTTAAGAGCAATATATAATTTATCAGTAGGAATAATCGGATTTACCTTTATCCCTTCTTGAAAAAGCTGGTCTATTTCTCTCACTGTAAATTCGGAAGTTTGAATCCGGGGGGTCTCCAGCTGAATACAATCTTTGGGCGCCTCCACCAAATACCCCATCTTTTTCGCTTGCTCATAAAGTTCCGTACCTTCAAAAGGAGTGGCGATATGGAAATGACATCTGCGACAGCCAAGTTTCCTCAATCTCTTCGCAAAATTAATAGTATCTTGTATTTGTTCCTTAGTCTCGCCCACCGAACCAATAACAAAGAAAGCATCAACCTTAATACCGATTTTTTTACAGATTTTTACTGTTTCTTCAATTTTTTTTAGATTGACTCTTTTTTTAATAACATTATCAACCACATATTGATTGCCTGATTCTGGCGCCACGCACAATTCTTGACACCCGGAAGTTTTCATTTTCAAAAGCACCTCTTCATCCACCGTATCACCGCGAATACCATTGGGCGTATCCCAACTGATTTTTAATTTCCGGTCAACAATTAAATCACAAAGTTGACCCATCCTTTCTTTATCTAAGGTTAAATTATCGTCTTCAAAATGGATGTGATTGACACAATATTTTTCAACTAATTCTTGAATCTCATTAGTAATATTTTCTGGGCTTCGATATCTCCAGAATCGGCCCCAAAGGTGATGAGAAAGACAAAAAGTACAGGTAAAAGGACAGCCCCGGCTAGAAATAATAACAGCTGCTCTTTTATAAGGGGAATCTGTTCTACCTGTCCGCATTGCTTGGCTAGCTTTAAAGTATTCGTCCATAGGGAGAAGGTGCCGAGCGGGAAAAGGCAAAGAATCTAAATCAGTAAAAGGCGGTTGTCTAAGATTGATTTTTAAAGCACCCTTCTGTTTAAAACCAAGACTAGAAATCTCTTTTAGTTTCTTTAAAGAATTTGTTTTTAATGCATTGATTAAATTAACCACCGGTGTCTCCCCTTCGCCCATCACGATAAAATCTACGTTTGGATTAGTTAGACAATCTAAGGGATGAGAGGTAATGTGAGCACCTCCTAAAATAGTAATAATTTTGTTATCCACTTTTTTTACTAAAGAGGCCACAGAAAAAGCGCTTTCGGCTTGGATGGTAAAAGGCACGCTTATACCAACTATTTGGGGGGAAATATTTTTAATATGACCGGCTATTTCTTCATAGGTCAGACCTATCAGTTGACGATTGCTATCTAATTCTGTGACCTTATTCCATCCCAATCCTAAGGCATCTAATATTGAAACATTGTGCTTTTCTCTTTCTAAAACCGCAGCAATATAAGCCAAGCCAATAGGTTGAAAAATTAATTTGGGATAAAGTCCCCTTTTTTGAATATGAGGCGGGTTAATTAAAAGAATTTTCATCTTTCATCTTTTGGTAAAGATTTATATAACTCTATTACCTGATTTACTCTATTATGATAAGTATGATCCCTTAGTGCTCTTGATGTTCCTTTTTGTTGAATTTTCCTTCGTTCTTCTTCACGGGTCAAATAATAATCAATTTTTTCAAACCAATCTTTTGGATCTAAAGCAGCCATAACTACTTCATCTTCAATAAAATATTTTCTTAGGGCTGGGACATAATCGCAGATTTCAAAACCACCACAAGCCGGAATTTTAAATGTCCTTTGGTTTAAAATGTAATGCGGCTGACTATTGTCTTTTTCTCTTTCGTGAAAATTTAAACTAATTTTTGCCGACGAATACAATTGATTTTCTTCGTTTTCTGGTATAACTATTCTAAATTTATTTAAAAAAGCCACCGCCTTACTAAATTTCATTTTTTTAGAGAATTTTCCAGCCAAGCGCAAAAGATTATCACGAAAAGTCCAATAAGGCCCGAAAATGCCAACTTTATATTTTTTAGTAAGCGGAATAAGAACATTTTCAAAAAACCATTTTTTTTTGGGAAGTTTGGCACCCAAATAAATAATATCATATTGATATTTGGCTACGGGCTTGGTTGGAAAATGAAATTTTTTGTCGGCGGCATTAGGGATTAAATAATATTTTCGGCCTGTTTTTTCTTCAAATTCTTGCATTGACTCTGGCTCTCTTTCTCCAAAATAAATATCGGCAATTTCTTCATTTTTTAAAATTTCTATTTCTTCTTTTTTTCTTGGCCAGTCCACCATAAAAAATATTTTTACGCCTTGTTTTTTAATCCACTTTAAAATCTCTTTTTGTTTTAAAATATTAACTAAATTATAAGCTGTCCAAAAAATATCCGGTTTTGTTTCGCTTATTTTCTTTTCTAAATTATCATTTGCAGTTAATTCAAAAAACTGGCATCCCAAATCATGCCAAGCATATTTCCAGCCATCATAAATCCATCTCTCGGAGCCAATTGAATTAGGATAAGGAATATGATAGAGAATTTTCATATTTTAGTATTTAAAATCTTTTTTATCTGCTATTTTTTAGTTTCTTCTAAAAACATTTTTATAAATTTTATGCATTTTTTTATAAAATGACTGGCTGAAAAACGAAAAGAGATATTGAAAATAGGCGGGGAAATTAAAAGGATAAGTGATAATTGCATCTTTTATATATCTTCTTCCTTGAGCAGGATTACCAATTCGGCAAAACTTTCCCCCAATTGCCTGAAGATAAAAACTTTTAACTTTTGGGTATTTTTCCAAGACATCCTTATATCTGTTATAAACTAAAAGTTCTGCTTCTAATTCGTCTTTAGTTCTTCCACTCAAATGATATCGGGAATGACTCCTAATTTTTACCACCGGCTCGGCGATAAAATCTGCTTCAAATTTTCTAAATAATCTTATATAAAATTCCCAATCTTCTGAACTGAATAAATTTTCATCAAATTCTCCGACTACTTTAAAAACTAATTTTTTTATTAAGGGATTGGAAGCCGAACCAGTTAAGGTGTCTTGCCGGCATAAATATGGCTCAAAAATATTGCCTTTCAGAGTTGGAGTGTGCCGTTCAAATTCTTTTCCATTTTCGTCTATTCTAATAAACCCGCCGTAGACCAGCCCTAATTTTTCATTTCTCTGATTAAATATTTCTAACTCTTTTTCTAATTTCTCCGGCAGCCATTCATCGTCATCATCTAAGAAAGCGATATAATCTCCTCTTGATTCTTTTAGGCCTAAATTTCTGGCCTGAGAAATGTTTAGGGGTTGATGTTTAATATATTTAACGCGTTTGTCTCTAAAACTTTTAATTATCTCTTCGGTATTATCGATTGAACTGTTATCTAAAATTAGAAGTTCAAAATCGGAATAGGTCTGGGGTAAAACACTTTCAATGGCTTTTTTAAGAAAATCCGCCCGATTAAAGGTTATAATAATGGCTGAAATTTTTGGCATTTTATGGTGAATTTTATTGAACCATTAAATTAAATTCCATGATTTTAAAACTAATTTTAATCCTTCATCAAGATTTACTCTGGGCTCCCAGTTTAATTCTTTTTTGGCTTTTGAATTATCTAAACAATACCTAATTTGCTCGCCGGGCCTGTCGGGATAATAAATGGGCTGGGCTTTTTTGCCTAACAAATCAGCGATTTTTTTATAAACCGCGTTTAAGGTCGTCTCCACGCCAGTGCCGATATTGAAAACCGGATTAGGATGACTTTCGGAAACATCTAAGGCAAGTAAGTTAGCGTTAACCACGTCCTTTATAAAAACATAATCCCGGGTTTTACTGCCATCACCCCAAATTTCTGCTTGCTTCCCAGAAGATAATTTTCGAACATAATCAGCCATAGCTCCGCTTGTCTGCCTCGATCCGTATACTGTTGAATAACGCAAGATAACATAAGGCAAATTATAGGCTGATTTAAAAAATCTTAAATAATTTTCAACGGCCGATTTAGAAACAATGTAAGCTGAGATTGGCATAATTGGTTCAGTTTCTTTAATCGGAAGGTTCTGACTGTTGCCATATAAAAATCCCGAAGAACTAAAAATAATTTTTTTAACTCCACCCATTTCTTTGACTTTCTTCAATATTCTGACTGAACCAATAATACTATCCACATCCAAAAGAGGATTTTCTACCGATTTTGGTACTAAAACGAAAAAAGCAAAATGATAAATAATTTCCGGTTTTTCTTTTTCTAAAATTTCTTCAATTCTCGGCTCGGCAATATTAATTTCGTAGAATTTAGCTTTGGGATTAAGATTTTCTTTTCTCCCGGTAGAAAGATTATCTACTACAACAACTTTGGCTCCTTCTTTAATCAAGGTATCAACCATATGAGAGCCGATAAACCCAGCTCCGCCAGTTATTAAACATTTTTTAGCTTTTAAATTCATAAACTTATTAATTTATTAATTATTGAGGTTCGCTAAATACCAACCAATTGTTTTTTTAAGTCCAGTTTCAAAATCGGTCTTCGCCTTAAAACCAAATTCTCTCTCTGCCCGACTAGTATTAAGGCATCTCCGCGGCTGGCCGTCAGGCTTAGTGGTGTCCCATTTAATTTCACCTTTAAAATTCATTAAACGGCAAATTAATTCTACCAAATCTTTTATAGAGATTTCCATACCGGAACCGAGATTGACCGGCTCGGGTTTATCGTATCTTTCGGTTGCCAAAATAATTCCTTCGGCCACGTCTTCAACATATAGAAATTCGCGGGTTGCTTTTCCAGTTCCCCAAACTTTAATGTAATCCCGTCCTTCTTTTTTGGCATCAGCCACTTTTTTAATTAAAGCGGGAATAACATGAGAAGATTTAGGGTCAAAATTATCACCCGGGCCGTAAAGATTGACCGGTAAAAGATAAATTACGTTAAAACCGTATTGCTGGCGATAAGCTTGTGCCTGGACCAGTATCATCTTTTTCGCTAAGCCGTACGGCGCATTCGTCTCCTCAGGGTAACCATTCCATAATTCTTCTTCTTTAAAAGGCACGGGAGTAAATTTTGGATAGGCGCAAATTGTACCAATCGCGACAAATTTTTCTACCTCTGCTTGCCGAGCGGCTTCCATCATCTGGGTCCCCATTATTAAATTGTCATAAAACAATTCCGCTGGATGCTCCTGATTAAAACCAATGCCACCAACTTTTGCCGCTAAATGAATTACAATATCTTGACCAGCCACTACTTTTTGGCAATTTTCCCATTTTCGTAAATCAAAATCTTTGTAACGAGGCACAAAAATGTTTTCTTTAGGCATAGCCCGGGCGATAAGTTTTTCCACAATATGACTCCCTAAAAATCCGACTCCGCCGGTAACAAGAATTTTTTTATTTTTTAATTCCATAACTTTTTAAATCTGCTTTCAGCATAATTTTTACTAAATCATCAAATTTGGTTTTGGCTTCCCAGCCGAGTTTTTCTTTGGCCTTTTGGGGATTGGCAATTAAATTCTCAACTTCCGAAGGCCGAAAATAACGGGGATCAATCTCAATATAATCTTGCCAATTAGAAATTCCCACATGCTTAAAAGCTGCTTCTATAAATTCTTTAACTGAATGACTTTCGCCTGTGCCGATAACATAATCATCGGGTTCTTTTTTTTGGACCATTAAATAAGTAGCTTCCATATATTCCGGCGCGTAACCCCAGTCTCGTCGCGCCTCTAAGTTGCCTAAATAAATTTTTTTATCTAAACCGGCTAATATGCGAGCAACGCCTCGAGTAATTTTTCGGGTAACAAATGTTTCGCCGCGGCGTTCACTCTCATGATTAAAAAGAATTCCATTACAAGCAAAAATACCGTAAGCTTCCCGATAATTCACGGTAGTAAAAAATGCAAAAACCTTAGCGTAACCATAAGGACTTCGGGGATGAAACGGCGTATTTTCATTCTGGGGCGGCGGCGAAGCGCCGAACATCTCGCTTGAAGACGCTTGATAAAATTTTATTTTTTTGCCTGTAGTTTCCTGAAAATCTTTAATAGCTTCCAAAATTCGCAAGGTTCCCAAGCCAGTAATATTAGCGGTGTATTCCGGCATATCAAAAGAAACACGAACATGAGACATTGCGCCTAAATGATAAATTTCATCCGGCTGAATCTTAAAAATAAGTTTACGAATATTTCCGGTATCAGAAAGATCGCCGTAATGCAAAAATAATTTAACGCCATTAATATGCGGATCTTGATAAAGATGGTCAATCCGCGAGGTATTGAAAGTGGAGGCACGGCGCATTAAACCGTGAATTTCATAGTCTTTGCTTAATAATAATTCAGTTAAATATGAACCATCTTGACCGGTAATTCCGGTGATAAACGCCTTTTTCATAAATGAGAAATCTCTTTATATAATTCTAAATATTGCCGGGCCATTTTGGGCCAAGTGTTGGCAACTTTAAAAGCATTTTTTCCTAATTTTTCTTTTTCTGCTTCAGGCATTTCTAAAAATTCTTTCATTTTTTCCGCCAATGATTCGGCATTTTCCGGCTCAGCCACAAGACCCATTTTATTCTCTTTAACCAATCTCCCCATTTCGGAAACATCGCTGACGATGGCAGGAATTTTACAGACAGCCGCTTCTTTTAGCAAGGGGCCACTGCCGCCGGTGTATATTTTAACATACGGCAGGACCAGAACATCGCTGGCATAAAAATAAAAATATACTTCTCTTTGGTCAATATAACCCAATTTTAAAAACACCTTATCTTTTATTCTTAATTTTTCAATGAGATTTAAAATGTCCGATTCTTGATAATCAAATAACGAGCCGGCTATTAAAACCTTGAAATCTTTATTTTTTAAAAGAGAAATCGCTTTAAAGAAATGTTCTATCCCCTTGTCTCTTCTTAACATTCCAAAAAATAAAAAAATTGTTCCTTGGTAATTTATCCCTATTTTCTTTCTGGCTTTTTCTTTTTTTAGAAAAAATGGCGGGGGGTTAGCTCCGTCATAAATAACCTTTATCGGGAAATCTTTATTTAAATCAAATTGCTTTTGTAGTTCTTCTTTGTGAAATTCTCCCAAAGTGACAACGGCTTTTATTTCTTTTTCCAAGCAGCTTTTTAGGATTTTTCTTTGAAACGTTTTATAAACTCTTTTTAAAAAAGAGCCGGGGTATTTTAAAAAAGAGAAATTCGGCGCTTGAATTAAAAGAACCGTTATGGGAAGAATCTTTCTGTAGATTTTTAAAAGACAGGATAAAATTCCATATTCTGTATCCAATATTTGGACCATCTCAAAATGATGAGTTTCTAAAAATTTCAACGCTGCTCTTAAAATAATGAAAGAGTTTTTTAAATATCCGAATTCATAAAAAAGGGGAATTTTGCCTCTATTTTTGTCAAATTTATCAAATTTATATTTGCCATTTTCAAACTCAATTATTTTAAATAAAGGCGCCTCGGAAAGAAATTTTTCCGGATAAATTTTGTTAGTAAAAAGCCAAACCTCGTTACCAAGTTTAGCTAATTCCTGACAAAGATTTATGGTATAAATTCCATAATGCCCTCTTTTGTCGGCGGTTGGTTGAATAAATAAAATTTTCATTTTAATGTTTGATTTTTGCCACTATTAGAGTGTGCCAACCAAAATGTCTTTCTAATAAGTGAAAGATAATCTTTGGCAGCCAACGAAAATACCAGACCCATTCATATTCATAGTTAAGGTATCTGTCAATTTTATAAGGAAAAATGTGGTCTTTTGTCATCTTAATAATTTCAAAATCCTTCATCAGACACCTAATATCTCTAAAAGAGTAATAATGAGTTACTGGGGAGCCAGTTTGGGCTTCGGAATAAGTTCGGATTAAATCTTTAGCCCGCCAAAATGCTCCCTTGCCATATTTCAAAATAATCCATAATGCCTTAAAACTCCATTTACTATAAAGCATTATCCTTATTTCACTATTGAAATGACAATATTTTTTAATTTCTTCAAAAACCTTTTCTGGATAAGGAGTATGATGGATTACACCAAAAGAATAAATCAAGTCATAAGGTTCAACTGGTAAAAAAGAGTTTAATTCTTCGGCGTTACCTGAATAAAACTTTGCTTTTAATCCATAAATCTCAAATCTTTTTTTACATATTTCTAAACTTTTCTCGGAAAGTTCAACAGCTGTCAAATCGGCGCCATTTTTGGCAAAATTTATAGAATCAGTACCAATCCCACAGCCAATTTCCAAAACCTTTTTCCCTTTCCATTTTTCAAATTGAGCAAATTTAGGAATATGGGGCTCAACAAAATATTTTCTTTTTTCCACTTCATCAAAATATTCTCTGCTGCCGACTGGTTTTAAAGAATGGCGGATGTTACAAGGACGCTGATCCCAGTATTCGCGAACTCTTTCTATAGCGCTCATAAAGAAAAATGTCCCAAGCCCACATATTTTGCCTTTTTGCCCAACCGAGAAACGTCAATAATCCTCCAGCAGTCAAAAATAGTGGTGGGGTTGTGAATAATGTAACTTTCGTCGATTTTTTTAAATTCTTTTGCCTGAGTGGCGATAATACAAAAAGCGGATTTTACAAAGCATTCTTTTGGAGAGGAAGCATAATAAATTTTATCGCCGAAAATTTTTTTTGCATTTTCCATAGCCAGGGGGTCATAGACGGTTATTTTTATGTTCTTTTCTAAAAGTAGCTGGATAATTTTTATCGCCGGTGATTCTTCGATAACCGGGGTATTAACTTTATAAGCCAAGCCCAAAACTGAAAGCGATTTTTCTTTTGTATTTTTGACCGCTTTTAAAATTTTTTCGGCGATATATCGGGCGTGAACCCTATTTAGATAGTCGGTAGATTTAGCCAATTTAGCTTCAACCCCGTGACTCTTGGCAAAAACATAAAAAGCTCGGTTGTCGCGCATAAAACAGGGTCCGCCGTAACTCAAACCGGCTTTAAGAAAATAAGGAGAAATTCGTTTGTCCGCGCCCAGTGCCTTCGTAATTTTATCAACTTCCGCGCCGTCAATTTTCTCGCAAATTCTTCCCAGTGTATTGGCGAAAGATATTTTCATCGTCACAAAAACATTTAAACTAATCTTGGCAATTTCCGCGCTGATTATTGACATTCTGGCGATATAGGGTTTATTTTCGCAAACTTTTTTGTAAATTTTTTCAATTTGCTCGCCGCTAAATTCATTGCTTTCCCCGATTAGAACCATATCCGGTTTTAAAACGCCATTGATAACGTCTCCTAAAGCGATAAACTCCGGATTATAACAAACCCCAAAATCTTTGTTTAATTTTTTGCCGGAATACTTTTCAATTAAAGGAATCAAACTTTTTTCAATTGTTCCCGGCGAAACCGTAGAAACAATAACGAAAAGATGATAAGCTTTTTTGTTTTTTAAAGCAACGGCTAAGGGTTTTAAAGCGGTTTTTAAATACTCGTCGGAAAAACTATGGTCTTTTTTGGAGGGCGTGGGAACAATCAAAAAAGTAACGTCAGAATTCTTGATGACTTCTTTTAGGTCGGTAGTAGCTTTTAAATTATTTTTTGATTTATTAATAAACTCTTGAAGTCGCGGTTCAACTACCGGCGCCTTGCCCTGATTTATCAAATCAACAGTTCTTTGATTGATGTCGCATCCCACAACTTTATAGCCCTTAGAGGCAAAACAAACAGCCGGACAAACGCCCAGCTTTCCCAAACCCACCACGGACAATTTTGGCAAAACTACTTTTTTGTTTCTTTTTCTATCCATTGATAAGTTTTTTTCAATCCTTCACGAAGAGGACGCGAGGGAGCCCAGCCAAGTTTTTCTTTAATTAAACGATTGTCGGAATTTCTGCCGCGGACTCCTAAGGGACCGGAAATATGTTTTATTGTTAAGTTTTTACCGGCGATTTCCATAATCATTTTAGCTAATTGATTTATTGAAACCATTTCTTCTGAGCCAATATTTACCGGTCCAATAAAATCCGAATCCATCAACCGCCGCACGCCCTCTAAACATTCATCAATATACAAAAAAGACCTTGTTTGTTCGCCATCTCCCCAAATTTCTATTTCACCGCCATTTTTAGTTTCAGCAACTTTCCGGCATAAAGCGGCCGGCGCTTTTTCTCTACCGCCTTTCCAAGTTCCTTCTGGCCCGAAAATATTATGAAAACGAACTATCCGGATATTCAAACCATAATTGCGATGAAAAGCCAAATACATTCTCTCGCTAAAAAGTTTTTCCCAGCCATATTCGCTATCTGGCGCTGCGGGATAGACCGAATCCTCAGAAGTTTTAGGATTATTTGTATCTTTTTGATTATAAGCCGGATAGGCACAAGCGGAAGAAGAATAAAAAATTTTACCGATGCCTTTCTTATGGCAATAATAAAGAGCGTTTAAATTAATAAGCGCGGAATTATGCATAATATCGGCGTCATGTTCTCCGGTAAAAACAAACCCGGCGCCGCCCATATCAGCCGCTAATTGATAAACTTCGTCAAAATTTCTATCTAAAATTTTCTGCCAGACATTAGGGTCTCTTAAATCACCAATAACAAAATCGTCGGCTTCATCCTTAGGAGAAAATTCCGGATATTTTAAATCAACGCCTCTTACCCAATAACCTTTATTTTTCAAAAATTTAACTAAATGATGCCCGATAAAACCACCGGCGCCGCAAACTAAAGCTTTTTTGTTAGACATAGTTTTATTTATATTTTAATATTATTATAATATCGATTTTGATTCAATATTTACTTTCGGTTGTATTTATCCTCAAATCTTATTATATCATCTTCTCCTAAGTATTCGCCGTTTTGAATTTCAATTATTTCCAAATTCTCTCTGCCGGGATTTATCAAGCGATGTTTGGCTTCCACCGGGATGTCAATGCTTTGATGGGGTTTTAAATAAAAAATTTTATCATTTAATTCTACTTTGGCAAGACCTTTTAGAACCACCCAATGCTCTGACCTCTGTTTATGAAATTGTAAACTTAATTTCTCTTTTGGTTTAATAACAACTTTTTTCACTTTAAAGTTTTTTCCTTCTTCAATGACGGTAAAAGAGCCCCAAGGGCGATAAATAGTCGGATGTTGTAAATATTGGGGAAAATTGTTCTTTTTCATTCTCTCAAGAAGCTCTTTTACTTCATGAGTTTTTTCTTTGTGAGACACCAAAACCGCATCTTCGGTATCAACCACTATTAAGTCTTCCAAACCAATAGCCGCCACAATCCTTTTTTGGCTGCCATAGATTAAACAATTTTGGCAGCCAGATTCAAGAACTTTTTCATTTAAAACGTTTTGGCTGGCATCTTTGGGCAGTAATTGATATAAAGATTTCCAGGAACCGATGTCTTGCCATTGAAAATTAGCCGGAATAGCCCGAATTTTTTTAGAATGTTCTAAAATACCTTTATCAATAGAAACCGGCTGAAGCGAAAGATAAGATTGAGATTCTATGGCTTTGTAAACTTCAGGCAGGTTTTTCCTAATTTCTTGAAGAATTATTTTGGCTTTCCAAATAAAAATTCCGCTATTCCAAAGACCCCCTTTTTTAATTAAATCTTCTGCCTCCTCTTTATCCGGTTTCTCAATAAACTTCTCAATTTGATACCCAATAATTTTTGATTTTTGTTTTTTGATTTTTGATTTTGTTTTGATATAACCATATTCGGAACTGGGATGAGTCGGCGCTATACCGAAAGTCACCAAAAAATTTTTCTGAGCGACTGGAAAGGCAATCTTTACGGCCCGGATAAATTCTTTATCCGGCTTAATAAGGTGGTCTGCCGGACAAGTGAGGATAATCGCTGATTTATCTTTGTTAAAAATCTTTTTTGATGCCAAGGCGATAGCCGGAGCGGTATTTCTCTGGGCCGGCTCTACTAAAATATTCTCTTTAATCATTCCTAATCTTTTTAATTGCAAATAAATATCCTCTTCAAAAGATTTATTGGTTATAATATAAATTTTTTTAGGCGGAATTAATTTTTTAAGCCGGGAGAAGGTTTGTTGAATTAATGTTTTATTGCCGAACAACTTCAAAAGTTGTTTGGGGTAAAGTTCGCGACTAATTGGCCAAAGCCGAGTTCCCGAACCGCCGGCTAAAATAACTCCGTATAAATTTTTAAAACCGCTTAAAGTCATAAAACAATATAAAATCAAAATTTAAAGTTCTGAACGGTTTTTTCAAGAAAATTTTGCACGGTTTTTTTATCAATCGCGTCGCGAAGAAAATCTATTTTTTGCGTGGGGACATCCGCGACTGAAACAAGCTGCCCCAAAAACAAACGAGCGTTGAAATCACCATTAAATTTTTTATTGGCCAGCTTAATGACTTGTCGTAAACTTACATACTTTTCAGAAAGCAAAAAATACCAGTCAATGTAATCTTTATATGATAAACGTTTACCTATGGAAAACGCTTTCATTGCGGCAATTTCCCTAACTGTTGCCAGTGGTACGCCTTGGTATTCCGCAAACTTATCAATAACCGGGTAGGGGTAATGAAAGAAAGTGGTTTTAATTCCGTCTAACGACAATGTTATCTGTTCTCTTGCTTCTTTATAAATAACCTCCGCGCTGGAGCCCGGAAAAATTCGCCGCACTTTTTGCAAAAAATTTATCGGAAGTTCTTTCTTGGAAAAAAAATCAAAATCAAAGGAAATCCTATGGCCAATTTGTAAGGCAAGCGCGGTGCCGCCGACAAGATAAAAATCGCTAAATTTACCAAATCGCGGAAATAATTTTTTTGCTTCTTTAATCAGCGCCTCTTCGTACATAATTCTTTATCGCCTGTTTCGACGAAAACCGGAAACTGAAAAAAGAACCCGGGCTAAATTGCGGGATTCGGGATAAATCTCGGTTTCCAGACGACGGGAAAGAACCTTTCTTATTTCGTCTTTGCCATACGTTTTTATAATCCAACGAAGGTGTTTGAGTTTCCCATAATTCAGCGCCGCCAAAATTATATCTTCTCTATCTTCCCATACATCAAGAGCATTCCACTTTAATCCCCACAAGAGCGGCCGGAACATTTCCGGCGGCTGCCTGTTAAATTTTTTGGCTTGAACTTTAATCGTTTCCATAATTATAATTATATCATACTTTGAGTATTTTATTCTTACTTTTTCTCTATGGCTGGCCAGCCCATCTTTTTGAAGCCCTCAATCCCGCGGTCAAGTTCTTCTGATTTCTTGGCTGGCAGTGTCTTGATTAATCCTGATTTAAATTTATCTTCATTAATCTTTTCTATCATTAATTCTATTTTTTTTGCCCTCTCCATGGCCGTCAAGAATCTCTCAGAATCCCTTTTATCATAAAAGTTATTGAGATAGAGATTATAGACATTTCTCAACGCATTAAGTTGCCGTTCGTCAAGGCCAAGGGTCAAGTTACTTAAGGCAGATTCTATTAAATCCATCCCTTCATTAAATTTTTGAGGTCCTTCCATTGTAATGGCGGTAGCATAATAAATTTTTGCCATAGGAACATCAGGGGCATAGTTAAGCATCTTATCTAAATATTCCTCCATTGTTTTGAAGTCCCCTTTGTCAGCGTAAACATTGATAGCGATATTGTATAAAAGTTCTTGACGCTTTGGAGATAACTCCAGCGCCTTTAAATAATATTCATCAGATTTTTTACGGGCTTCAACATTACCAAGTTCAGTCTGAACCTGATAAGCGTCAGCCAATGTAGTGAAGTACCTCGGTTCGTAGGGTTCTCTTAAAACTACTTCCTCAAAAAGCGAAATTGATTTATCAACTAACGGCTTAAGTCCTTGATTGTTGCTGTAAGACGCCATAATCTGGAGAAATCTATTTCTAAGTTCTCTTTGAGCGTAATTGTAGGGTTTAGTAAATTTATCTACGTCATCAAATATGCGTTGAGCGCTTCCGCTTTTAATTGCGCTGGTGAACTTAATGTTTTGATAAAAAGCCGTAAAAGAATAAATTATTAGACAGTAAGCAAAAAATATCGTCGCTAAAACAACTGACACGGATAAATACAGATTTTTACGGATTGACACGGATGAATGATTATCCGTATTAATCTGTTTCTCATCAGTATAAATCCGTGTCACAAAGGCAAGGAAGCTAAAAAACGGAATATAGGTAGAAATTTGGTCAAAAAGGAATATATTCTGGACAAAGTAAGCAACGCTAAAAAATAAAATAGAGGCGTATAGATACGGATTTTTCAGAGACGCTGATTTATTAGACACTGATTTGGACTGATTTGGACTGATTAATTTAGACGCTGATTTATGCTGATGTTTTCGGAATATCAAATATAGAATAGAGAGCCAGATACCGAGGTACGCCCAAAGCCCCAACGCGCCATCCATTACCAGCACGTCAAGGAGCTTATTGTGGGCTCTATCAAACCATAAACCTTCGTATTTCAGGTATTCAGGATTGTAATATTTATTGTAGGCAATATTAAAATTCTCCGGTCCCCAACCAATCAAGAATCTCTCCAAACTATTCTTTGATGGACTGATGGCATCCAAACTAACGCCGGCTGCAATCAAACGAGTTTGAGAGCTTGAGTCACTAAAAGAGATGGTAGCAAATCTATTAACCCCAGGAATTTTTTGCCAGACAGGGTTGCTTCTTGTAAAAAAGAAAACTACCAAGAATAATATGCTAAAAACAATAAGGCCGGCGCTAACCTTTTGGATATTAACTCTCCCTATTTTTAATTCCCTTCCTTTAATAGCGAGGTAGAAAATCGCAAAAGCAATGCCAATTATTAACCCCAAGATTGCCCCCCGAGTTTGGGTCAAGAATACTCCGGCAATCGCCATAAGCCCGGATAAACCGCTGAAGAGGCGCCACCAACGGTTTTTGTCTTCAATTAAAACAACGAGGCTGGCAAAAATAATAAAGAGAAAATAACCAGCCAAGAAAGCCGGGTTGCCGATAAACGACTGCATCCTTGCATAGTCAGCGTATTGATACAACCCATTAAAAAACAAAATACCGCCGGTAAGAAGAGATAATTTGAAAAAAATTAGCCAATCTCTTTTTTTAAACACCAGAAGAGAAGCGATAAAAAACCCAAAGAAATAAAGTATACCAAGATAACCCTCGCCTCTTTCAATATCGCCAAAGAATGCCCGAAAAGGATTAACGCTAAAGATGACGCTGAAAAGCATCAAGAGAACAAAAAGAGAAGTAAAAATAAAAAGAGGATTTTTAAGACACTGATTTATACTGATTTTAGCTGATTTATGCTGATTATTCAGATGCGGGTTTATGCGGATAGCGGATTTATGCTGATAAAAAAGATAGGCAGCCAATAAGAGCCAAAAAATAGTCACCGCGGTCCGGATAAAAATAGTTTTACCAAAAATAAACGGAAAGAGAGTGCTCCAGACAACAATAAGCGGCGTGAAAGCGAGAGCAAATAATGGTAATTTAAGGATTAATTTTATATTAGACACGGATTTATTAGACACGGATTTATACGGATTTTGGCGGATTTATGCGGATAATTATTTTGTATAAATGAATCTTTTAATAGCCAGTTTATTAGGCCCGAAATTAATTAAAAATCCCAATTTATATTCTGAACCCTTGAGATAGCCCCAAAATTGCTTTTCGTCCTCTTTTGTCAAAAATGGTTTTGATTTTAGCTCTATTATAATTTTATCATTGGCGATAATGTCTGGAATATAAGTACCGACTTTTTCATCTTTATATAAAATATTTATCCTTTCTTGATTTTTAACAATAATGTTTTTATTTGTTAATTCTTTAATTAGGGCACGTTCAATAATTTTTTCTTTAATGCCACCGCCCAAATTATTATAAACACTAAAACAAGCACCTCTTATCTTATAAGATTCTTCTTCGTAAAGTAATGGCATATTTTATATTATGCTACGGATAAATATAGATTTCAATGGATTTATTAGACACGGATTTATACGGATAATTATATTGTTATTGTATCCGTATCAATCCGCCGTATCCGTATAAATCAGTGAAACTAAAAACCGCCTTTCGGCGGTTTTTAGTTTTCGATTCTTAGCTATCGGGAAACTCCTTAAGGCAGATAGACTATGTTCGTCTTGAACGGATTAGTGCTCAAATCATCCAGGAAGGTAGTACTGACTGCAGTCGCGCCAGCGCCGGGATGCCATCCGAATCCGGTAAGCCGGAAATCGTAGTTTCCAGCCTGGTCAGTAGCATAACCCTTAGTGTCAAGCTGACCCGACACCTCAAAGGTGGCAGTTCCATCTTGAGCAATGGTGTAGAGCCAACCAGAAAGGGTTGCGCCACTAACAGTGTAGGCTTCTGTCAGCGAGCTGGTAACAGCGCCATTCAAATATGGATAGATGTCAATAGCATTAGTGCTGGTAACAGTAATATCTCCGCCTAAAGCTTTAACAGTAAACTTAATGTTCACAGCAGCTGTAGTGGAAGACACACCCGCCTCAGCGGCAGTCTTTGTCACAGTAGCGCTCGTCAAAGTAAAGACCGGAACAATCTTCAAGAGGTGAATCTCAGCACCGGTTGCGTCAACGCTCTTATTAGCTGTGGCAAGCGCAATACCGTCACTTCCTTCAGCTACGGTAGTAGCCTCCGCTGTTACCGTTGAAGACGCGTCGGTTGTAGTGGTGGCTATACCAGTAAAGGTAGCCTTCAAAGTCAACTGCTTGGTGGTATCCTTTGGAACTGTCCAGCTAAAGTCGCTGAAAGTTGTAACTCCAGTACCAGCCGTAACAGTGGCTGAGTCAACGAGCGTGTCTCCATCATAAAGATAAGCAATTGAGCTTGTGCCAGCACCGGTCACAGAAATATTAGCCACCAAGTCGGTTAGTTTAATGCTGTCCTGTTCGGCTTTAACATTCATAATAAGCAGGGTTACTTTATCGGCTTTTCCGGTAGAATCGGCGACCGCATAACTCGTGTCTGGACTACTAGCGTTCTTTGAGATGGTAAGAAGGGCTGCTGAAGCGCCGCTCTGCTTAACGTTTACCGTATTAGCAGTAAGGGCAGATGAAGGTTCATAAAGATCCTTGTTAGCCCCATCAACCGCGTTTACAGCATTGGCCGGAGCTTTAACGGTAAAGGTGCCATTGTTATCGGTGTATCCACTATCAATACTAGACAAGGCGTCAACTTTTACCACAAAGGTTGCGGTTGCGCCTTTATCAACCTTTGACTCAAAACCAGTCAATTGAATAGTGTACTGGCTACTGGTAATTCTATTTACAGCATCAGAGTTAATAACTTTTTCAGCCAATAACACGCCATCTCGGTAAATACCTATCTTGTTGATGATATTGTAAATGGCTTTGTTGAACTCAAGTTTTACTCTGGAAACATAAATTTCAGAATCAGAGGCCTTAACTTCAATACCGTAAATCGCCTGACCAGTTTCGGCTTCATACAAATCCTCGCCCGAAGCCGGAGAAGCAGCCAATTTTACATCCATAGTGCCCTGGTTGCCACTCTTAGCAGCTGTCGGAGTTGTCGTTGCTGTCGGGGTTGTTGGAGTTGTTGGAGTTGTTGGGGTTGTTGGGGTTGTTGGGGTTGTTGGGGTTGTGACAGCTATTGAGCTAAGATATGCTCTGGTTTTTGCGCCAAAATATCCAGCGGCTGGAGAAATTCCAACTGCTGCCTGATATTTTCCCAAAGCCGCTTTGGTAATTGAACCAAAATAACCAGTCGCTGCCTGGCCGCTTGGCCATTGAGCCGATGACTGGCTAATCAGGAAGTTTTGCAAAGCCGTAACATCAGTTCCTTTGCTACCCACGGTGAGGTCGCGAGTAATCGTGGGAACCGATGCTGTTCCTTGTACAGCGCCTAATTGGGCCTGCAACGCCTGAATCTGGGCTAAGAGAGCGGTAATCTGAGCTTGAAGTTCGTCTACGGTCACTGCCGAAGCCACTGGCAAAACCATTGCCGCTCCGGAAAACAAAACCGCGGTCGCTACTGAAAGTCCGATAGCAGAAAATTTCTTTAATGTATTACTCATTTTATTAATTTTCTTATATTATTAATTTTTCTGAAGGGTTAATGCTCTTATCGTCGACCCCTCGCCTCACTCGTGAGGTAGATTAGCGAGCCCAATAAAAGAATAACCGCGATATCATAAATTAAAAAATCTCACTTATTAAGTGAGGCGTCAAAAAAAACAAGATTAAGACTTGGCCTCACTCCAAATCTCAACATAGTATTATACGAAAATAATTAAGGTTGTCAACTGTGGATAACTATCTGTTTCGGGTACTCCAATAATAAAACGAATGAATTTGATTTTGGTTTCATTCACGGACTCCACTTTGAAGCGCCGAAAATCACCAAAGTTAGAATCAGAAATACTGTGATATTTCTTAAAACGAGCTGCCGGCTGATGGTGCCTGAAAAGTGATGAACAATAAAATCCTGCAAAATCAACATAATTAACAGGGATAAAGAAGCGGCATTGAGAAAACTAATAGGCAAAAGGCTGATTACCAAAAGAAGCTGAAGAATTAAAAAAGCTGTTCCCCAGGCAAACAAATTCTTTTTTTGGGGATTTAAGGGCTCGGAAATTGAAAAATTTAAAAATTCTTTGAAAAGAAAAGCAATGGCAAAAAATGCTAAAAGATATTTGACAAAAAATAAATGAGATTTATCCGAGAAGAAAAAAAGAATAAAAATTGCTAAAAGCGAAAGACCATTTAAAAGAAAATAAAAAGGTTCCCGTTTAATAAAAATCAGGTTTTTAATTCCCAAGAGAAGAAAGAATAGAAAGCCGAGGCAGACGATGATGACCAATGACCAATGACTATTGACTATTGACCATATAATCAACAGCGAAGCGACTAAAAGCACTAAGAAAGAGGCAAGAAATTTATCGGCATTAAGAGAAGGCCGAAAATAAAAATAAAAAGCCGCGGCCAAAAATACAATGACTATTGACCATTGACTATTGACAAAATAAAGGAGGCCGGAGAAAACTGCCGCTTTAAGCGCTAATGGCAATATTGAGCCCTTGGGGCTCTTTAAAACCGATTTTAATTTTTTTAGCATTTTTCAATTCCCCGTGAATAAACCGGTCGGCTAACTGGTCAAGAATCAGTTTTTGAATCAATCTTTTAATCGGCCGGGCGCCGTATTCCGGGTCAAATCCTTTTTCTGTTAAATATTTCTTTAGCGGACTGTCAAAAAAGGCCTCAATGTTTCTCTGGGCTAATTTATTTTTAAGGATATTGAGCTGAAGTTCAACGATTTTTTCAATTTCCTTAGTCGTCAAAGGGTCAAAAATAATAATTTCATCCAAGCGGTTAAGGAATTCGGGCCGAAAAGTGGTTTTCAGCTCGGTAAGCACTCGTTCTTTAAAAATTTTGGTTTTATCCTTCAGGTCTTCCTTATTTTTCTCGACCGATTTCGACACTTCAAAACCTAAGCGGGATATTTCTCTGAAATATTCGCTTCCCACATTAGAAGTCAGAATAATAATGGAATTTTTGAAATTAACTAATTTTCCTTTGCCGTCGGTCAAGCGGCCGTTGTCAAAAACCTGAAGCAAAATATTAAAAACCTCTGGGTGGGCTTTTTCAATTTCATCAAAAAGAATTAAACTATATGGTCGGTGCCTGACTGCTTCGGTTAACTGCCCGCCCTCTTCGTAACCCACATAACCAGGCGGCGAACCAATTAGACGGGCTGTAGAATGCCTTTCCATATATTCGCTCATATCAATCCGAATCAGGGCTTTTTCATCATTAAACATAAATTCTGCTAAGGCCCGGGCTAGTTCGGTCTTGCCAACGCCACTTGGTCCCAAAAACATAAAACTTCCAAGGGGTTTGTCTTCTTCGGATAAGCCAGCCCGGCTGCGGCGCAAGGCATTGGCCACTGCTTTAATCGCTTCTTCTTGACCAACCACCCGCTTAGCGAGCGTCTCTTCAATCCGGGAAAGTTTTTCTATTTCTGATTCCAACATTCGGGAAACCGGAATGCCAGTCCAACGCGAGACCACTTCAGCAATATCTTCCTCATCAACCGCCTCCTTGATGAACGCGGACTCACGCGGATCTATGCGAATATTAGAAGCGGATTTACGCGGAATATCAGTATACTTTTTTTCAAACATTTTAAGTTCCCTTTCAGCCTGAGGCAGTTCTCCATAAACTATCTTCGCCACTCTTTCTAAATTGCCTTCTCTTTCAGCTAATTCTGCTTCCCGGCGCAGGTCCTCAACTTTTTTGCGAAGATTATGCAGATATTCAAAAGAGATTTTTTCCGCATGCCATTTAGCCGAGAGCTCATCGTTTTTTTCTTTTAATTTTTTTAGTTCTTTTTCAATCTCGGTCAGCCGTTTATTCTTTTTGCCTTCGTTTATCAGCGCCTGACGTTCAATCTCTAATCGGGTAATTTCCCGGCGGATTTTATCAATATCTTTTGGCAAACTCTCGGTCTCCAATCTGCGGCTGGCGGCTGCTTCATCAATCAAATCAACTGCCTTGTCCGGCAAAAATCTGTCAGTAATATAACGAGCTGAAAGATTAACAGCCGCCACAATCGCCTCATCAGAAATTCTCACCCCATGATGAATTTCATATTTTTCTTTTAAGCCCCGCAAAATGGCAATTGAATCTTCGGTTGAGGGCTCCTCTACGATAATCGGCTGGAATCTTCGTTCTAGGGCCGCATCTTTTTCAATGTAACGCTGGTATTCTCTAGTCGTGGTGGCGCCAATCGCCCGTAACTCGCCTCTTGATAGAGCCGGCTTTAATAGATTAGAAGCATCAACCGCTCCTTCAGCTGCGCCGGCGCCGACAATCATATGAATTTCATCAATAAAAAGAATATATTTGCCGGCCGCATTTTGAATTTCTTTGATAAAGGCTTTTAAGCGGTCTTCAAATTCGCCCCGGAATTTAGTGCCAGCAATCAATGACCCTAAATCAAGCATAATAATTTCTTTGTCTTTTAATGGCTCAGGCACATCCCCGGAAATAATTCTTTGGGCTAACCCCTCAACAATGGCGGTTTTGCCCACGCCGGGTTCGCCGATTAAAACCGGGTTATTTTTTGTTCGGCGGCTTAAAATCTGAATCACCCGGCGCAGTTCTTCATCGCGGCCAATCACCGGGTCAAGCTTGCCATCCTTGGCCTGCTGCGTTAAATTAATGGCGTATTTTTCCAAGACCTGGAATTTTGATTCCGGCATTTCATCAGTAATGCGCATTGAACCCCGCAACCCGGCTAAAATTCTTAAAATTGTTTCCCGACGCAGACCAAATTCTTCCAAAAGCCGGCTGGCAGCTGAAGGAATTTCCAAAATAGCCAAAAGAAGATGTTCACAAGAAACAAATTCATCTTTTTGGCTTGAGGCGATTTTCACCGATTTATCCAGGACCTGCATCAATTCCTGGGAAAGATAAAGCTGGGCCAGATTAGCGCCGGAGAAAATTTTCGGTTCTTTTTTTAACAAGTCGTCTACTTTTTGAGATAAAGTTTCTAAATTAACTCCGGCCCTAAGAAGCATTGGCCGCACCAAAGACCCTTCGTCCAAAATTAAGGCGGCCAAAAGATGGATGGCTTTAAATTCGCCGTGATTATGACGAGCCGCAATTTCTTGAGCATTCTGCAAGGCCTCCTGAGCTTTAATTGTAAAACGTTGAAAATTCATTTTATAGGTCCTTTGGTCTTTCTTCAAAGGTCACTTTTACTTCCATTTCTTTTTTGTTTCTTAGAATCTTTAGAGTCACCATGTCGCCGACATTGTATTTCTGAATAAGCTTACCCAAATAATTATCCTGAGTAATTTTTTCAGCGTTTAACTCAATGACGATATCTTCGGCTTGAAGCCCGGCTTTGGCCGCCGGAGAATTGGGTACTACTCCTGGGCCATCTTGGGTTCCCCGAATTAAAGCTCCTTCATCAACTGGTAATTTTTCTTTTTTGGCTAAATCCGGTGTAATCATGGTATAGCGAACACCCAAATAAGGAGTGATAATCCGACCGGTTGTTTTGACTGATTCAATGGCTTTTTTCACTTGATTAATCGGAATGGCAAAGCCGATGTTTTGAGCGCCGCTCACCATGGCCACATTAATAGCAATAACTTCGCCTTTAAGATTTAAAAGCGGTCCGCCGGAATTGCCTTGATTAATCGCCGCGTCAGTTTGAATCAATCCTTCAAACTTTTCCGTTAAACCAGCGCCAGCCGCGGTCACGCTTCGGGATAAACCAGAAATCACGCCAACCGAAACAGTATTGCGGAATTCTCCTAAGGCATTGCCAATGGCAATGGCTGTCTGACCTAATTTAACTGTATCCGAATCACCTAAGCGCACCACTGGCAGATTATTGGCCGAGATTTTAATAACCGCAAAATCACTATAAGAGTCCCGGGCCAAAACCCGGGCCTCATATTTTTTAGCGTCATTGGTCAAAACTGTATAAGAAGCTTTTTCATCATAAACCACATGTCTGTTGGTAACAATCAATCCATCGCTGGAAATAATAAAGCCGCTGCCGCCGCCCACTTCTTGTTTTTTCGTGCCTTTTTGACAGGGCTGATAAAATTCAAAACCTTGGCCAAAAAATTGTTGGAATTCCGGGGGTAAATCAGAAAAAGGATTATAAGGGCATTGTTCAATGATTGGCAAGTCTTTGGAAATGATAATGGAAATGACGGCTGGCGAGGATTGCTCTACGGCTTTAACCACGGCTTGCTCATAGTCAATGGTTGGAGCATATAAATTTTGACTATTGACTATTGACTGTTGACTGTTGACATCATTAACAACTGGTTGTTGGTTGGTTTTCGGTTGAATAAATTGTTTCAAATACTGGTCGTAAAAATTTTTAAATAAATTTGCTTCAACTGGCCTACTGGAAACCAAGGAACCGAAAACTCCGCCCAAGAAGGCAGCCGCAATAATAATTATTAAAATTCGCTTATTGGTATTCATCGGATATAATTATATAATTATAATTAAAGAAATAGCTCTGTCAAATTAAAAAAGTTTTTCTTTTAGAAGCATAACAAATTGTCCACGATCGTGAATAAAATGTTATACTTTTTAAGTAAATTTGTCAAGGAATATCCGCGTAAATCCGCTTCTACAAATATGTACCGTTTTTTTGAAATGATTCCCGGGCTTTTGGCCTGGACCACCATAATTTTAATGGTTTTACTCTCTTGGCTAACACCGACCGCGGTGGCGATTTTTATTATTCTTTTTGATATTTACTGGCTTTTTAAAACTATTTATCTTTCCTTCCATCTCCGCGCCACTTTTTCAAAGATGAGAGAGAATTTAAAGATTAATTGGCTGGACAAATTACAGACAATGACTGCTGACTATGACAATGACAAAAAAAATAAAAGTCAGGGGTCAGAAGTCAGTAGTCATTGGTCAGACATTTATCATTTAATTATTCTCCCAATGTACAAGGAGCCCTATGAAGTCGTCAAGGAAACTTTTGAGGCCTTAGTTAAAGCTAATTATTCAAAAGATAAGTTCATTGTGGTTTTGGCTACTGAGGAACGGGCCCGCCAGCCAGCCCAAGAGGTGGCTCGAAAAATAGAAAAAGAATTCACTGGTAAATTTTTTAAATTTTTGATTACTGTTCATCCGGCCAATCTTCCTAATGAGATTCCTGGTAAGGGCTCTAATCAGACCTGGGCTGCCAAAGAAGTTAAAAGATTAATTATAGACCCCTTGAAAATTCCTTATGAAAATATCTTGGTTTCGGTTTTTGATGTTGATACTCAAGTCCTGCCTGATTATTTCAGCCGTTTAACTTATGTTTTTTTAACCTGCGAACAGCCTCAAAGGTCAAGTTTCCAGCCAATTCCCCTGTTTACCAATAATATTTTTCAGGCACCGGCCTTGGCCAGGGTAATTGCCCTTTCTTCAACTTTTTGGCATATGATTCAACAGTCCCGACCTGAATGCCAAACCACTTTTTCTTCCCATTCAATGCCTTTCAAGGCAGTAGTAGAAATAGGTTTTTGGAATACCGATATTGTATCCGAGGATTCACAAATTTTCTGGCAATGTTATTTACATTACAACGCTGACTGGCGGGTAGTGCCGCTTTTTTATCCGGTTTCCATGGATGCCAATGTGGCGCCGAGTTTCTGGCAGACGATGATTAATCAGTATAAGCAGCAACGCAGATGGGGCTGGGGCTGCGAAAATATTCCTTATTTTCTAAATGGATTTAGGAAATATAAAAAAATACCGCTTCGTAAAAAATGGTATTGGAGTTTTATTGTTATGGAAAGTTTTCACTCTTGGGCCACCAATGCCCTGATTATTTTTGCTTTGGGCTGGCTGCCCTTGGTTTTAGGTGGAACAAGTTTTAATTTTACCCTTCTTTCTTATAATCTGCCTCAAATAACCCGGTGGATTATGACTTTGGCAATGGTCGGCATTGTGACTTCGGCGATTTTAAGCATTATTTTATTGCCTCCCAAGCCCAGTTGGTTTAAAAAATGGCATTATCTTCTTTATTTTTTCCAATGGCTTTTAATGCCAATTACTTTAATTGTCTTCGGCGCTTTTCCCGGTCTGGACAGCCAGACCCGGCTGATGCTGGGCGGCAGATTCCGCCTGGGATTTTGGTTCACGCCAAAACATCGATAGTAATGAGTTATGAGTACTGAGTAATGAGAAACGAGAAACGAATTCTTTTTATTAGTCAACTATCTCACGATCGTGAGTTTGTTGACTAACTTTTTGTCATAAGTTGTGGGTCAAATTTCAAACCATCCTTCTACAATATTTTCTTTCATCAACTCCTCCATTTTTTCTTCGCCGAAATATTCGCTAAAAATTTTATTCCACAACGCCTCCTGATGATGGTAAAGGTATTTTATGAACTCTTTTTGTTTTACTAAAGACATCGCCGTGTCAATCAAATTAAAACTGACCAAAACATCAATGCCGGTTTCGGTATTAAAATAATCACCAGCCCAGTTAAGATTTTCCCAAAAAGCCAAGTCAGCGGAAAAATTATTGAGCACTTTACCAGCTTTAACCAACATTCTTTCCGCTCTTTCCCAATGTAGTGCCTCTGGACTGACATGGGGTTGAAACAGTCGCCAGTCATTTTCGTCGTCTTTGGCTAAATATCTTTGAATAATCAGCCATTGCGTTTTCTCTGTTGGTGAAACGGGTGGACGCTCGTCAATTATATCGCCCCGCAACAAAGAAATTAAATTTTTTGCAAAAATATTTGCGTCATTGCTAAATCCTTTGAATAAATCAGAATAAAATTTTACTTCATTAAAATAGTGAAAAATTAATCCCAAATTCCGCATTGTTTCACCGGAAATTTCCAAAGACAAAGGAATCGTATAAATCAATCCTAATTCTTTGAGGTGGCTGATATTGTGATATTTGTGTTTAATAAAATTCTGAGCGATAGGAGCCCATCTTTCTGGCAAAGCCAAAACCTTAATTTCTCTTTCTTCAAAATCATCTGGTTTAAGATTCTCATATTGCTTAAAGAAAATTTTATTCAACCATTCATTTCCTTCAACAAATCGCAAAGCGCTGAAAATTTCAAAGATATTCTCTTTTTCAAGCAACTCATCAACGTTTTTGTAGTTCAGAACTTGAAGAATTTTTTCCGGCGGCTGATTTTTTAGAAATTCAACGGCTTTTTCTTGTTTCAAAAAGAAACCTTTTTGTTTATCACTGATATCTTGAGCAATTTCCAAAACCCGCTGCCAATCTTTAGAAAGAAGCACCGAGGGTGAACCGAGAACTTTAAATAATTGAGCATCATCAGCTTCAATCTTGCTGATTAAAGCGTCAAAAATTTCTTTAGCGGTAAGCTGGCGACCCAGACCCAAAAAATCCAGCCGATTCCTAATTATTGCTTCATTTTCTTCCACTATTTTAGACATCACATCTTTTTTCCCGGTCAAAGCACTCAATTTTTCCTCAAGAAGACGGATGTTGTCTTTATCGGTCCGAAGAATTTTGGCAATTTTTTCGTAGGGCTTCATCTATTTAATCTTTATTATTTTAACTCTCAGGAGGCGCCAGCGAGGATTTTGCGATTCTTTTTTCGTTAGAATCCCTTCCTTGGCGCCGATATGCTCTATCACCGAAGTGGCATTGGCTGAGCCTAATCTTATAGCAAATTGCAAATCGCTTGGCGCGAATCGTCCGATTTGCGCTTTGCCTGCCCCGTAGCGAGCTTGCTCTGCTTCGGGGCGATTAGCGCTTTGCGAACGTATTAATCCGGCCACAAAACCGCTAGCAAAAGCATCGCCGGCGCCGGTCCGGTCAATAACTTTCCTGCTTCTAAAAGCCTTGGCCTGATAAATTCTTGTTCCATCAGAAACCAAAACTCCTTTGGCACCTTGAGTCATTATCGCAATTCCCTCAACAACCTCATCTAATTTTTTAAAAATTTCTTTTTCTTTTTGATAATCAATGCCGGCTAAAACAGCGGCCTCTTCCCGGTTTAAAATTACCACTTTGGTTTTATTTAAAAGCGGCTTTAATTTCTTAATCCCCATCTCCAAAAAATATTTTGAGGGATTAAAAGCAATTAAGGTCTTATTTTCCCGGAAGTGATTAAAAATCCTTTGGATGACAGGAAAAGTAATCGTGCCAGGCGAGATATAAGCCCATTGGCTTTTTAGTTTATTAAAGGGAATTTCTTTAATTTTCAGGTCTTCTGAGGCGCCCCGGTAAACTAAAATTGTCCGCTCGCCGGTCGGCGCTAAAAGAATCGTCGCATAAGCGGTTTTTTGTTTTTTGTTTTTAACTGCCAAGGAAACAATCTTTTCTCTTCTGAGCTCTTTTAAGATATATTCTGCTGATTCATCTAGGCCGATTTTAATTAAAGTCGCCACCTTTAAATTTTGGCGGCTGAAAGTAACAGCCGCATTAGTGGCGCCGCCGCCGGTAGTAAAAATGGGCGGGTTAATTTCTATTTTACTGCCCAAAGCAAAACACAATAGATATTGTGGGTCGCGCAAGACCCGAAAAAGCGGGCTTTTCAAAAAAACATCCCTGGTCGCCGTGCCAATAGTGATAATGTCGTACATAATTTTATTTTTTGATTTTAATTCTTATCTTATAAGAAATCAACTTGTAAATTTTCTTGTTCTATGTAGGTAGAACAATAATCTTAATCCATATCTAAAAACCTCCATCGCCCCTTTCCGGTATAGGTCGGGTATTTAGGGAATTTCTTTTGGATTGTTGGAAAATTTCTTTTTGCCACTTTTATTTCTTTCTTTGGTTTTCTTTTTATTTTAAATCCTTTCTTTATAAAATTAACCGTGTTTAAGGCCACATCCGCTTCTCTAGCCGTTTCTCTAAAACCCTTACCTTGTTTTAATAAAAATAAAACCATCAATCTTTTCTCAAGGATATTTTTTTCGTAATCAGTAAAATATTTATTCAATAACTTGAAGAGGTTTTCTTCTGTTTTGAGGCTTTTAATCTCCTGAAGAAATTCGTCCCAGACAGTCTTTCTTAATTTTTCTGAAAAATATTTTTTACTTGTTGTGCTCATTTTTTAAGTTATATATTTTAGAAATTTCCTCAACTTTTAAATTCTCCAAGTATCTATTAGGTCTGTTTCCTATGTTCTACGTACGTAGAACAGTAGTATGAATATTAACTATTCCAGATGAAAAATCTTTTTAGCATTATCTGTAGTCCAAACCATTACTTCTTCTAAAGTAATTTTTTTTTATTTCAGCGATTTTTTTCGCTACTTCAATAATATAAAGTGGTTCGTTTCTTTGGCCGCGATAAGGAATGGGCGCTAAATAAGGACAATCAGTTTCCAGCAAAATATCTTCAAGCGGCGTGTCCAAAATTACTTTATCGTAATCCCGGGCAAAAGTGATAATACCGTTAAAAGCGATTTTAAAACCCAGTTCCCGATATTGTCTTGCCTGCTTATAATTTCCGGAGAAACTATGAATCACGCCCCTTGGTTTGGAAATTGGAAATTGGAAATTGGAAATTATCTCCAATAAATCTCTATGGGCTTCTCGGCAGTGAATAATTACAGGTTTATTTAATTCCTGAGCCAATTTCAATTGCTTCAAAAAAACTTCTTTTTGTAAATCTTTAATAATCTCTATTTCTTCTTTATGTAATCCGCCTTCGCTTTCAGCTGCTTCCTTCGCCGAAGTGGCTACGAAGGCCGAGTCGGCGGATGCTCGTTTTTGTAATCGCTCGCTCTGCTTGCGAACAAAAACAGCATAGTCCAAGCCGATTTCGCCAATAGCCACCACTTTGGGATTTTGGGCCAAAGTTTTATATTTTTCGTAATCAAAATCTTCGGCTTTGGTCTCAAATTCAAAATCCTTTTCATTAAATTTTTGCGCCTGAAGATGAATGGGATGAAGTCCGACCGCGGCAAAAACGCCTTGGGGATATTTTTGAGCGTATTCCACGGCTCTTTTCGAGGTCTCAAATTCCGCGCCGACATTAATGAGCCAAATATCATTTTCCAAAGCCCTTTTAACCACTTCATCAGCGTCGTCTTTGTAATCTTTAAAATTTATATGAGCGTGGGTGTCAATTAACATATCCACGAAACCATTTAGCGTAACCTTGGGAACAGATTTAATTTTTTTGATGTTGGACCAAGGTTTTTAAGATAATCTTCCGCTTCTTCCATTTTTGAGGGCATAAAGGGCTTAAGCCAAGAAATAATATTTTTTACTCCGAAAATTAAAGTTGTTAGAATTTTCTCAGCTTCGGGATTTTTGTTTTGAATCAGCCGCCAAGGCTCTTTTTGATTAATATATTGATCAAGTTTTTTGGCGAAAGAAAAAACATATGATAGGGTTTCATATAATTGGTAATTATTCATTTTTTCAGAATAAGCCGCTTGAATTTTTTCCTGAAAAATCAAAATTTCTCTATCGCAACAAATCTTACGAAGCTTAGCTTCGTAAGATTTGTTCAGTCCGCGTAAATCCGCGTTCTTCGCCATTTTAAAAACCCTTTCAAAAAGATTGCCAATGCCATTGGCTAAATCAGCGTTATACCGGGCTTCAAATTTTTCATAAGTAAAATCGCCGTCCTCGGTAGCCGGAAATTCGGCTAAAAGGAAATAACGAACGCTGTCTGAGCCGTATTTTTTTACTAATTCAAACGGGTCAATGATGTTGCCTAAACTTTTTGACATCTTTTGGCCAGCAACCGTGAGAAATCCGTGAGCAAAAATGACCTTCGGTAAGCTGAGTTTGGCTGAAAGCAAAATCGCCGGCCAATAAACCGCATGAAATCTTAAAATATCCTTTCCGATAACGTGCAATTTGTTTTCATTATCCTGCCAACATTCTTGGAATTTCTTGCTATTTTCTCCGTATCCCAAAGCATTGATATAGCTGCTTAAAGCATCAAACCAAACCCAAATTTTTTTGCTCTGATCACCAGGCACATCAATGCCCCAGCTCCGGGCCCGTTGAGTAGAACGGGAAATACAGATGTCTTCCAAGCCCTGATTGATGAAACCTAAAACTTCGTTTTTTCGGCTTTGAGGAATAATTTTGAGTTCATCTTTTTCAATAATTTTCCTTAACTGTTCTTGATATTTGGAAAGTCGGAAAAAGTAATTTTCTTCTTCTATTAATTCGGGCTTGGTTTGATGGTCTGGACAGAAACCCTTAGATAATTCTTTTTCCTTATAGAATTTTTCGCAATCAACGCAATAAAGTCCCTGATAAGATTTTTTGTAAATATCGTCCCGGCAGGCCAGCCAGAGTTTTTGACTGCCAAAAATATGGCGTTCTTCAGTGGTCCGGATGAAATCGTCAAACGATAAACTCAGGGTTTCTTTTAGCTCGTAAAATTTTTTGGCGTATTTATCAACTAATTCCTTGACCGGAATTTTTTCTTTTTCAGCGGCCCGGACATTTTTTAGGCTGTTTTCGTCAGTTCCGGTTAAAAAGAAAACCTCTTCCCCCGAGGGTCGGCGATAACGGGCAATAACATCGGCAAAAATTTTTTCTAAAGCATGACCAAGATGAGGAGAAGCATTAACGTAATCTATTGCAGTTGAGATAAAAAATTTGTTCATCGTTTATTGTTCATCGTTCATCGTCAACCGTCCTGTTTTTAATTTTCTTCTTTCCCAATCCTCAATTACTTCCTGAAGCACCACTGCTGCCGGCACCGCCAAAATCACCCCAATTATACCGGCGACTTGGGAACCAGCCAAAATAGCAATCACTACGACGACCGGACTAATACCAACAGTTTTCCTCATTACCAAAGGAACCAAAAGATGACTTTCGGCTTGTTGAATGACTAAAAAGAGAATTATAACATAAAGACCCAATGTCCAGGACTCGGAAATCGCCACCAAGAAAGCAATGGTGCCAGCAAAAATCGGACCAACAATGGGTACAATTTCCAAAACGCCGGCTAAGATGCCTAAAACTAAACTATATTTAACTCCTAAAATCCATAAGCCTATAGTGGTGGCGGCTCCGATTACTAACATTAAAAGAATCTGGCCCTGAAGCCAGCGGCCCATTTTTTTTCGGGCCCGCAGATAAATGTCCACGATATAGTCCTCTTGAGGAATTGGTAAAATTGCTCTTAAAAATCTCTCCACGCCTCCCCGATTGATTGTTAAATAAAAAGAAAGGATTAAGGTGGCGATAATTAAAGCGAAATTGCCAAAAACAGCGGACACAATATTTAAAAACGAAGCTCCGCCGCTGAATAAAACATCTGCTAAGTTCCCCAAATTTCCTAAATATTTATCAACTCCCGTGAATTGCGAAACATCCAGGCTGCCGAAAATCGGGATTTCTATTTTTTTGAAATTTTCTAAAAGATTTTGGAGTTCAAAAATGGCAATCGGAATAAAGGTGTATAAAAGCAGGGCTAAAATTGTCAAAGCCACCAAAAAAATCAAAAGCGTCCCGAGGACCCGAGGGATTTTTTTTCTTTGAAGATAACTGACTAGTCCGTCAAGCGCTGAAGAAACAATGATGGCCAAAAAAAGAATAATTAAAGATTCTCGAGCCAAAAAAAGCACCACTACTAAAAAGAGCATTAAAAAAATTCTCCACAAAGTTGTCCAAGAAATTTCGTTTACCATCGCAAAACTAACGCAAAAGATTACGCAGAACAGCCGCGAAACATTTTGCGTCTGTTTAGCGTTTTAGTTTTGCGTCTGTTTAGCGTAGAATATCATATTTTCAGTATTTTTTCAAATCTCTCTTTTTCTTTAAAGGGTCCGATAATCGCCAGATTTAATTTCTCATTTTGGAAAATTTCAGAGGCCACCCCACTAATTTCTTCGCTTTTTACCGCTTGAATTTTTTTGATGGTATTTTCGGGAGTTATTGTTTCCCGAGTAATAATTTCCTGACCGCCGTAGAAACCTGCTAATTGATCAGAGGTTTCCAAGCCGATAATCAAGCGGCCGATTAAATGTTCCTTGGCCTGCTGAAGCTCTTTATTTTCTATTGGCTTTTCAATTATTTTTTTGAATTCTGCCAATATTGCTTCAATCACCTCATTAATTTTATTGTGGTCAACTCCGGCTGAAGCAGCCAGATAGCCGTGATCAGTATAAAGGTCAGCGTCAGCGCCAACATAATAAGCGGCGCCCATTTCATTGCGGATTTTTTGGAATAAGCGCGAACTCATCCCGCCACCCAAAATGTCTGATAAGACCCCCAAAATATACCGGCGCTCGTCAAAGATATCAAAAGCCCTCACTCCCAAAACTAAATGGGTCTGGTCAGTTTCTTTATGTTTTAATAAAATTTCGGACTTATCTTGATGCTCAATAGTTTTTACTTTTGGAGTTTTTTTGCCGGATTTAATATTGGCAAAAGCGGTTTCAATTTTTTTAATTATTTCCTCTTCATTAAATTTTCCGGCCACTACTACCAAAGATGATTTACCAAGATAATGCTCGTTATGATATTTTGTAAAATCATCACGGGTTAATTTTTTAATCACTTCTTTTCGGCCGGCAATGTCCCAGCCAGCTGGCTGGTCACCGTAAAGCAAAGTGGTAAATAATTCCTGGACCCGGCGCATCGGCAAGTCCTCATACATATTAATTTCTTCAATAATTACTCCCCGCTCTTTGTCAATTTCTTTTGGTTCAAAAATCTGGTTAAGATAGATGTCAGAAACCACATCCAAAATAATATCAAAATTATTGGGCCGGGCTTTGGCAAAATAGCCAGTGTATTCCATTGAGGTAAAAGCGTTATAAACCGCTCCAATACCGTCCAATTCCGAACTGATATCAATGCTTCTGGGTCGTTTTTTTGTGCCTTTAAAACACATATGCTCCAAAAAATGGGAAAGGCCGTTGATTTCTTTGGTCTCGTATTTTGAGCCGGCTTCAACCAAGACCAAAACCGTGGTCGTCAAACTGTCAGCCATCGGGATAGTAATCACCCTCAGACCGTTGTTTAAAGTTATTTTTTTATACATTGAATATTATTTCCGCCAGCGGCCAATTTTCAAGTAATAACCGATATTGACGTTTTTATTGATAATTGGCTTAATTTTACCCTCTTTTGAGGTGGCAATAGTGGTAACGCCCGGGCCATGGCCGGCCAAAACACAATCAGAATGAACAACGACACCAATCGTCACTGCTCCTGGCCGATAAGTCCGGCCAAAAGAATTATCCGTATCTTCGATTGCCACAATGTCGCCGAATCTTAGTCTATCCAAGCCCAATTTTTTGATTATTTTTTCATCAACCATTGTGATGTCATAGTCGCCGCTGGCCGCTGTTCCATACCCTAGGCCCGAGCCCATCAAATAAGGCGGCACTTTGGCAACCACCGGAAATTCCAATTTTTTCTCCCGATTAAATTTTGGATTTATTTTCAAAAGCAAATCAGGGTCTAAACCAAAAAATTTTATCTCCGGACAATCAACAATAGCCAATCCTAAACCAAGGGCTGTAATTTGAACTTTATCACCGTAGACCAATTTCTTTAAAACTTCGTCAGGAAAATCAATTAAGACATGTTCAGCTCCGCCATGAGTTCCGGTAACCACGCCTTTTTTGCCTTTGGCGTCTCCAGTAATTAAAGTCGCCGGGTTGCCAATACAAGAAAGCACGTTATAACCGATATTTTCACTGGAATAGCGGATATCACGGCCATCTTTTCCTTCTTTGTTATAGGTGCTGACCCCCGGCTCAATGTGGTCGCCAATCCAACCTCTGGCTAAGTCGCCGATTTTGACGTTATAAGTAATACCGCCAATAGATGGCAGATTAAGGGGTTTCCCTTCATGAGATACCTGATAGCCCTCTCTTAAAACCGGGCTGGCGACTTCACCGAGAACTGCTACTTTTACTAATTGGTTAAGATTAAGTTTTAACATGGTTTTTAATTTTACTTTAGTGGTCAATTCGATTTGACTAATTAATAAAATTATACAAGAAATTAATAATTATTTAAGAAGCTCCAACGACCCTTACCTGTATATTCCGGAAAACGACGAAATTCTTTTTTGGGCTTTTTAAAGTCTCTGGCCGTCAATTTTCCAATCTTTTTTTTGGGGGTCTGGTTAATCCTCTTTTTACAAAACTTATGGCTCCCGAAGAAACATCCAATCTCCGCTTAATTTCATTATGTCTTACGCCTTGCCCAAGAAGCAAGCTGATGGCTATCCGTTTTTCTAATAAATTTTTTTCATCGGCCGACAGCCATTCACCTAAAATATTTTTCAGTTCTTTTGCCGACTTTGTTTTTCTTACACTCTTAAATAATTCATCCCAAGTTCTTTCTTTTATCTCTTCTATTAGAAATCCTTTATTAATATTTACCATATTCAGCAATTAAATTAGAAATTAAGCCAGATTAAATTGGGGAGGGTATTTGGGTTAAATTTTAATTAGTCGATTTAATTTGACCAGTCAAATTAAATCGACTAATTCTATCTTAAATAATTTCTGTTTAATTTCTATTTAACTGATTATCTAATTTCCGAAATTTTAAAAATTTTTCCTTCCCTAATTATTGAAGTTTTTCGGACAGATATTGCGTTAATTCCTCTATTTTTACCCTAACTTGTTTCGTAGTATCGCGGTTGCGGACCGTGACATCATCTTTTTCCAAACTTTCAAAATCAACCGTTACGGCCAGGGGCGTGCCGATTTCGTCTTGGCTGTAATATCTTTTGCCGATATTTCCTCTATCATCCCACGCCGTCATAAAGTTTTTCCGCAAATCGTCATAAATTTTGCGCGCCAGTTTCACTAATTGCGGCTTGTTGGCTAAAAGCGGAAAAACTGCCACTTTATAAGGCGCCAATTTTGCTGGAAGTTTTAAAACAATTCGGTCTTTTTCTTCGGAATATGCCTCAAGCAAAATTGCCAAAATTGTTCTATCAACTCCAAAACTTGGCTCAATCACATGAGGAATAAATCTTTTGCCATCTTCGTCCTGGTAGCTTAAATCAACTCCACTTTTCTCACTATGAGTTTTTAAATCAAAATCGCCCCGATAAGCCAAGCCGCAAAGTTCGTCCTGACCAAAGGGGAAATTATAATCAACATCAACAGTTCTTTTTGAATAATGAGCCCGTTCTTTTTCGGGTACTTCGCGAGGAATAATATTTTTTTCTGATAAACCAATCAGCGAAAACCATTTTTTTATTTCTTCTAACCAATACTCAAATTGTTTTTGCCAATCTTCTTCCCGAATAAAATACTCAATTTCCATCTGCTCAAATTCCCGGGTTTTGAAAATGAAATTTCCCGGCGTAATTTCGTTGCGAAAAGCCTTGCCGATTTGCGCCAGACCAAAAGGAATTTTCGGATGAAAAGAATCAATAATATTTTTGAAATTAACAAACATTCCTTGAGCGGTCTCCGCTCGCAAAAAAGTCAATCCTGCTTCGTCTTCAACCGCCCCCAGAAAAGTTTTCAGCATCGTGTTAAATTGCTGCGGTTTGGTCAAACTACCCCCGCAATCAGGACAACTTTCAACTTTGAGTTTGTCAGCTTGAAATCGGTTATGGCATTTTTTACATTCCACCAAAAGGTCATTAAATTTTTTTTCATGACCCGAGGCTTGCCAGACTTTGCGGTTCATCAATAAAGCCGCATCAATTCCATACATATCATCTCTTTGATAAACAAAAGACTGCCACCAGAAATTTTTTAGGTTATTTTTTAATTCAACGCCCAAAGGTCCATAATCCCAGGAATTTGCCAAGCCGCCATAAATTTCCGAGTCAGGATAAATAAAACCCCGTCTTTTTGCGAGGCTAACTATTTTTCCCATTAATTTGTTTGTTTCCATACTTTAGTCATTAGTTGTAGGTTATAGGTTGTTGGTTGTTGGTTATTAGTTATTGAACCACTACCGCTTTACTGTCCAAGGCATTAGCTGAACTTTTTGTTTCAATATTGGCAAATTCATCAGAGCCCCGAAGAATGGTTTCGCTTAAAAGCGGCATTGGCTGATTAATTTGGGTGATATTAGGAGTGGCTTCAATTTGGAAAGTTGCTTCTACCGGCTTAGAAATCACTCCTTTCGTAGCCGGAATCCGGTCAATTAGCCAACTAACTTCTTGGGTTCTCTCATTATAAGTGGGTACAGTATTGACATTGCTTTTTACTTGGCCGGTCCAGGCTACCCCGGATTGCAAATACGCTTTTATCTCAATATTGGAGACATCGCTTGAATAATTGGTAACGAACCAGTGAATAGTAAAATTGGTCGGTTTATTATTTTTTGGCGGCCAAACTCCTTTGAGAAAAGAGGCTTCACTGTTAATTGTAATTTTCCCGGCTACTTTAGTTTTTAAATCAGCCAAGCCAATGGTTTTCTCAGAAGCCACATAATAAGGAACGGTCGGTGAGGAAATTTCCGCTTCAACTTTCAAAATAAAGTTTTTATCGCTGACTCTTTTAATGGGATAAAATTCTTTTGTCTCAATTTCAAATTCCACAAAGCCTTCGCTAGTCGGAGAAATTAATCTCAGTCCCGGAGTGTTAGCGGCATTCCAAATAATAGTGTTATCTTTTGAACTAAAGAAGCCAGAACTGCGAAGACTCTGAAAATTAAACATTTCGCCGGTTAATTTGGCCTTGATAACTATATCATTTAATCCGACATCAGAGTTATTGCGATAATTAATTTTATATTTTAAGCTGTCGCCAGGGAAAGCTAAATAATTCGGTTGGTCATTAAGAGAAATATTTAAAGAAAGAGGAGAGGCGGCAATATTGATGGTGGCAGCTTTTTCGCTGATGAGAAATTTCTGTCCTGAAACTTCGGCTTTGAGAACGCCTTTTATCTCGAAAAAGGATTTCTCGGCGCTGAGAACTTTGCCCTGAATAATTAAACTTCCTTTTTCGCTGTTTTTTATCAGGTCGCCGATTTTCCACAAATTATTTCCGCTGGACGGCTGAAGCGTCGCGTTTTTAAAAGTAAAAAATACGGGATAATCAAGTTTTAATTCCGCCCCGGAAAAATCAATGTCGGAAATATTTTGATAATGAACTTCAATTTCAAAATCTTCGTTGTTTAAAACCTTCTGGGGAGTAATCAAGTCCAATTTAATTCCCGGTTCCCGAACGCTCAACTCAACGCTTTTTGTCTGTTCAAAGCGGGCTTTTGGCCCTAAGGTTGGCGGGAAATAAGAAATGGTAATTTCAAATTTTTTAATAGACTGTTCATTTTCAAAAACAATAATTGGAATTTTTTCCTGAAAAGTGCCGTGACTGTCTAAATCCCCGAGGTTTTGATTCAAGGCCCTTTTCTCTTGGTTCTCAGACACCAAAGCCGTGCCTTCAGGCAAAATCATTGAAAGTTTAATATCTTTCAAGGGATTATCGGAATTGTTTTCAATATTAATATCAATATTAAAAGGAACGCCTAAAAGAGTATTTTGGGGAGCTTTTAAGGAAAGAATAATATCGCGGCTGGTAAAATACTGATAGAAATAAAAGCCGCCGGCCGCCAATACTATTAAACTGCCGATAATTAATATCCAGAACAGCCAGCGGCTGGTTTGGCTGAATTGTTTAAAAAAATCCATTATATTAATATAACCTCATCTTGAGGAACTTTCAAGCCGCAGCGCCGGCATAAAAACACCTGCTCGGTTTTGGAAAAATAAGCCACGAATTTGCTGTCGCAAACATTACAGCGACTAAAGTCCGGAGCAAAACCCAGGACCTTAATCAATGGCCGATAACTAATTTCTTTATTATTTTTTAAATCCTGAAAAGTTTTCTTAATGATTGACCAGAAATTTTTATCGGGCTGAAGTTCAAAAGTCATTTCTTTTATAAATTGCAAAACTGCCAAAGCTTGTTGAGAAGGCTTAATTCGCTCCAAGTCTAAGGCATCAGTAATTTGAAAACCGTTTTTTTCCACTAATCGAATTCTGACAAAATTAAGGGGCTGGAGATGGCCGGCTAATTTTGAGGTAATTTTTCTGATGCTTTTGGCTTTAGCCACCACTTTCCCTAGCTCTTTGGTATATAAATAAATTGATTTATCAAATTCAGCGCTGTCTTCGGTGTCCAAGACCAAAGCGCTGGTAAAATATTCTGTCATATTGACTTTTCACTATTAACTATAGTAGCATAATATTACTATGGAAAAAAAGCGTGATTATCTTTTGCCGGCCAGCATTTTAATTGCGGCTATTTTAGTTGCCGGCTCTTTAATCTATTCAACTGGCGTAAAAAATATTAAGCCCGAAACCCAAACCGCCGCTATTCAAGAGGCGACCCAAAAGATAACCAGTCCCCAGATTGATGATGATGTAATTTTAGGCGACGTTCAGGCACCAGTAACCATTTTTATCTTCAGCGATTACCAATGTCCTTATTGCGGAAAATTTTTTAAAGAAACAGAATCTTTGATTCGTAAGAATTACGTAGAAACCGGCAAGGCGAAAATAGTTTATAAGGGCGTGGCTCTTTTCGGACCAGAATCAATTGCCGCGGCCCAAGCAGCCGAATGCGCTAAAGACCAGGGAAAGTATTGGGCCTATCATGACGCCATCTTTGAAATTGAAATCAAAGAATTTGAAACTCTCGGCAATAATGAGAATACAGGCAATTTAAATAGAGAAACTTTTAAAAAAATTGCCTCTGATTTAAATATGAATACCGACGAATTTTTAACTTGTTTTGATTCGCAAAAATACGCGGCTGAGGTGGAAAAAGACACTAAAGAGGCTAATTCGGTTATGGAGCGACCAGCCACACCCACTATTTTCATTAACGATAAAATGATTCAAGGCGCTTATCCCTATAATGTTTTTAGCCAGGCTATTGACGAAGCTCTAAGTAAAAAATAAACTAAGAAAAAGTTTTAAGACAAAAAGACGGAGGTCGTTTTGCCTTAAACTAATCAAAAAGGGACGATTAAAGTAATTTTAAGGCAAAATGGCTTACGATAAAGACCAAGGCGGTTTTCAACGTCAAATGTATAAAGGAAATTGGAAGTGCTCAAAATGCGGGGCTGATATTACGGAACTTCCTTTTGAACCGGATGCTGACAAATTAGATCGGCTTTTATGCCGCGATTGTTACCGAGAAAAACGCCAATCTTTTGGAGGTCCAAGACCTTTCAGGAGATAGATTTAAAAAATGCCAGCGCTCAACAGTGCTGGTATTTTTTAATTTGAAAAATATGCTATAATCAAAAATAACATTAAAGGTCGCGTAAAAAATGTTTTAAACATGAAATATCTAAATTGGGTTCAATTGGTTTTGGGTCTTTGGATTTTTGTCTCTCCCTGGATTCTCGGTTTTTCCGATATTACCACAGCTTTATGGAGTAATGTCATTGTTGGAGCTTTAGTGGTAATATTCGCTCTGTGGGAAGTATTTGGCAGCAAGTCTTCAACGCCCCAGATAACTCAGTAAGTAATTTCAATTGAATTAGCGCTGATGAGGGCGAACGCCCTCATCAGCGCTGTTCTACTTCTAAAATAAAAATGGTTAAAATTTATACCACTCCAACCTGTCCTTACTGCGAAATGGTCAAAGAATATTTTAAAGAAAAGAATGTCAGCTACGAAGAGTATGATGTCTCTAATAATGAAAGTAGCCAAAAAGAAATGATTGGTAAATCTCATCAAATGGGAGTGCCGGTAATTGATATTGACGGAACAATTATTATTGGTTTCAACCGAGCCGAGATAGATAAGGCCTTGAAACTATGCTGACGCCATCAAAGCCGTCCTAAATATTTACGACTATCTTAAAAAAAATAAAAAATAACTTCCGTTCGTCATTTTATTACTTCTCGTTATTTTATTACTTCGGATTTTGTCGCTTTTTACTTTAGTCAACAAACTCACGATCGTGAGTTTGTTGACTAAAATTTTAAAATAAAATAAGATTAAATAAATATAAACTATGAAAACTCAATTAATTTTAGAAAATTTAAAAGGGGTCGGGCGGACGACCGAATTTCTCCTTAATATATTTCTCGGCGGCTATAATTACAGAAAAATAAAAAGGAAGGTATTCTATCCGACGTTACCCGACTTCTCTGAAACGGACAGGGTAAAAATGGATTCACAATTATTACAAAAAGAAAAACATAAATTTTATAGCTTGCTTTCAAGATTAAAAAAACAAGGATTTATAAAAAAAGAACAAAAAAGAAATAAAATATTTTGGAAAATTACTCCGCGAGGAAAACAAAGAATTGAAAAATTAAAAACTATTTTTCGTCTTCCCAGAGTTAATTATAAACCCGAAAAAGACGACGAGATAAATTTAATAGTTTTTGATATCCCCGAAAAACATAAAGCGAAACGACAATGGCTTAGACACGTTTTATTATCTTTAGATTTTACAATGCTTCAAAAAAGCGTTTGGATCGGCAAAAATAAACTACCGGAAGAATTTTTAAAAGCTCTGGCTGAATTGGATTTAATGAATTTTATCCATATTTTAAAAATCTCCAAAACCGGAACCATAACAGGAATCCTAAAAGAATTAAATCTTTTATAGTCAACAGTTACGCGATCGTGTAATTGTTGACTAAACTTATCCACAGGTGAGTTATCGATTGGTATGCTATAATATTTTAGTCAAGAGTTGGAATCCAATAACAAAATCTTGTTTGAAAATGGAAGAAGAAATTCAACAAAGTCCTAGTCCGGAAAAACCAAAAAGAAAATATTGGAAGTTTGTAGGGGGATTTTTGATAATTATTCTGCTGGTTGCTGGCGGTTTTTTTGTTTGGGAAAAATATTTCAGTCCGCAGGCAAAAATCAACCGCGAAACGCAAAAAAATTACCAAAAATATCTGGATTGGGAGAAAAATTATGAAAAGGCGATGAAAGAGGATACTTATGGCGGCAAAACTCCAGAAGAAACATTGAAAATGTTCATTGAGGCGTTGAAAAAAGAAGATGTTGAGCTGGCGAGTAAGTATTTTATGTTAGAAACGGATACGCAAGATCCAGATTATCTAACTAGAAATAAAATAATCTCAGCACTAGAAAATTACAAAACACAAAATAAATTGAGTGAATTAATTAATACTCTGTCCAAACTAGAGCCATCAAAAAGTAATAGATCACCAGGAGATGGAGACTATGAACTGGTTTCGTACGACAAAGATGGAAATGTAGAGGTTAGTTTATTGATGGTACTAAATAAAGAATCTAAAGTATGGAAAATAGTAAGTTTATAAGGTTTTTAATCCCAATTTTTGTGTTGGGATTTTTTGTTGTTTATAATCCTGTTTTTGCTTACGATACTGAAACTCACGCTTATTTAACCAGCGAAGTTGTTAAATTTTACAATCAAAATTTTCCCAATAATAAAATTTCTGATGATTTAACTCTTTATCTATTAGACGGTTCTCGCCGCGAAGATGATATTCCGCGCTGGATGAACCATTTTTACGACCCAGTTTATAACAGAGGCTTAACTGATTCAACTTTAGGTACTTGGCAAAAATCAAAAGATTGGGCGCAAGATAGCAGTAATCAAAACAGTTTAACTTATAAAGTGCCGGCAACTATTGCTTCAATTTTAACAGCGATTCAACAAGTGAAAATTAGCGCTTTAACAACAGAAACTGACTATACTTGGCAACGGGCAATTAGATTTTATGCGCAAGGCGAAAAAGAAAAATCAATGTTTATGTTGGGCCATATTCTCCATTTGATTGAGGATGCTTCTGTGCCAGATCATACTCGCAACGACCCTCATCCCGGAGACAGCCCTTATGAAAGCTATACTGGTCAATTTAATTTGACTAATCAGGATAAAGGTTTAAGCGCCAAATTGATCAATAAAACTCCGATCATTTTATCTAATTTAAATTCTTATTTTGATGGATTGGCGATTTATTCAAACAATAATTTTTATAGCAAAGATAGAATTGGAATAGAAAGTGGATATAAATTACCAGAATCTGATTATTTTAAAAGAGAGGAAGACGGTAAAACATATGGAATAAAAATAGATAAAGAATTTGGTGATTATCATTTAATAATCAGTCCACCCAAGATAGTTTTAATCTCTTTCAAACCAGAAGAACAGTTTGCTAGTGATTATCTTAAAAAAGATTACTGGTCCCGGCTTTCCACCAAATCTGTCCAATACGGCGCGGGTGTGATTAATCTTTTCTTTCAAGAAGTTGAGAAAGCGAAAAATAATCCGGATTTTGTAAAACAAGAAGATAAATCATTTTTATCCAAGGCAGTTGGTGCTGCGAAAAATTTGGTGGCACAGGTTAGCAATTTTGTTTCCGATATTTTTGGAACTAATCAAGATTTTCAACCAGTCAGCCAAGTTTCTTTACAGACTGAAAGTGAAAACAACATTGTCCAATCAATTGGACAGTCGCAAACCAAAACTCAGCAAATTCAACAATCCCAACAACAAGCTTCACAAACTCAATCCTCAAAAATTGACTCTTCAAAAAATATTCCGCCAGCCGCCGCAGAAGAAACAGAAGAAAACGAAGAAGAAAATCCGCTTCCTCAACAGCAAAAAATTCAACAATCCACCTCAACTCAACAATCAGCCACTTCAACCAAACCCCAAATTACAAAACCAATCACGACTTTTAAAGAATGCACTTTTCAAACTAATCAATCTCCTTCTCGTCAAAAAATTATTATCAACGAAGTCGCCTGGATGGGAACGTCAAATAGTGCCAACGACGAATGGATTGAATTAAAAAATATTTCGGGTAGTCAAATTGATTTGACCAGTTGGCAATTAATTGACCAGGGCGAACAAATCAAAATAAATTTTGCTTCCATTAATGGAAGCAAGATTATCGGGCCGGGCCAGTTCATTTTATTGGAGCGAACCGATGATAATTCGGTTCCCAATATCACTGCCGACTTAATTTATACCGGCATTCTTTCCAATACTAACGAGGGTCTGCGGCTTTTTGATAATAACTGCAATTTAATTGACGAAGTTTTAGCTAACAGCGGCAGTGACGGCAAACAATGGCCAGCTGGCGATAATACCGCCAAACAGACAATGGAAAGAAAAAGCGATTTGACTTGGCAGACTTCGACCAATGCTGGTGGCACGCCGAAAGCGGCTAATAGCTCAGGTTATGTCAGTTATGGCGGCGGAGGCGGAAGTTCTGCTTCCATTAATGGAAGCACAAGCGAAAATCAACAACAATCACTAAAGATTTTAATTAATGAAATTCAAATTACTGGCGGTACTGGAAAACCTGATAATGATTTTATTGAGCTCTATAACCCAAATAGTGCATCTGTTGATATCAGCGGTTGGAAATTAAGAAAAAGAACACAAGGTGGAACAGAGTCCTCTATAAAAGTTTTTGGGGCAGGAAAATCTATTTCTGGTCATGATTATTTTTTGTGGGCTAATTCTAAAGATGGTTTTAGTGAAACTATTCAAGCTGATGAATCAAGTACGGCTATTTTGTCTGAAAATTATAGTATTGCCCTTTTCGATACCAATGATAACTTAATTGATGCTGTCAGTTGGGGCTCTGGACATACTAATCCATTTGAAACGTCGCCTTACCCAGATAATCCTTCTGCCGATCAAAGCATTCAAAGAAAATTCCAAAATAACACTTTTATTGACACCGATAACAATGCTCAAGATTTTGAAATTCAAACCTGCCCGAGTCCGAAAGCGCAAACTTGCCAACAAGCCAATCAGGCACCTAGCGCTTTTTTTGTTTATACTCCGCAAAATCCCCAAGCCGGCGATTTAATTATTTTTAACGCCGCTTCTTCAAGCGACCCTAATCCAAACGGCCAAATTATTTCTTATCAATGGAATTTTGGCGACAATACGACTTCATCGATAGCAACTGCCACTACCACTCATACTTATTCCCAAACTGGCAATTATTCGGTGAGTTTAATTGTTTTTGATAATCAAAATGCTTCTTCAACCGCAACTTCAACCACTATCTCGATTAGCGCGCCTCAATCAATTGTGATTAGTGAAATTCAAATTTCCGGCAATGAATTTATTGAACTTTATAATCCAACTGATAGTGAAATTAATTTGAATAATTGGTCTTTAAAAATTTTAAAGAATAATGCCACTTCAACTGAGACATTAGCTAAATTTGGCATCAAAGATTCAGATATTACTTTGATAAAATCTAAAGGTTTTCTTTTGGCTGGCTTTGGCGGTTATACCAGCACCAGTACTGCTGCTGATATTGTTCGTTCTATCAATATTCCAAATAATATCCAAAAACTTTATCTTTTTAACAACAATGGCACTGAAATCGACCAAATAGATTATTCTAATATTCTTGAGAATATTAGAATAGTTGAAAATCGGGAACTGGGGGTAAATGAAAGTTTAGAGCGAAAAGCTTTTTATAATAATCAATGTGTGTCCAGTCAATTGGACGGTGAATTTTTAGGCAACGGCTGTGACCGGGATTATGACAATGACGATGACAATAACACGACCGATTTTGAAATCCGCAATACTCCTAAACCGCAAAATTCTTTAAGTTTGCCCGAACCAAGAAGCGCACCCACCGCGCCTATTGCACCAACAGATACAGATTTTATTCAATACAGCTCCAGCACAATGGAATTAGTTTTTAATTGGCAACCCTCGCAGGATTATTCAGGCGCCACCTCTACTTTAACTTACAGCATTACTGATATCAGCAATGCCAGCTCAACCTTATCAACAATTGAAACCGCTTCAACGACCGCGACAACCTCTATCAACGAATTCGGCCGTCCTTATAATTTCTCCATTCAGGCGTTTGATAAGGACGGTTTTGGTTCGGCTACATCAACCAATAGTATTTCGGTCCCAGATCTGCCCGAAGAAACAAGGGTTCTCTATTCTCAAACCGCCAGTTCTACTTTAAGCGAACTTTCATATTGCGGAAATACAAGGTGTTGGTTTAAACAAACTACGGAAAATTTAGATTTACTAATTCCAAATCAACCTTTTACTATTAAAATTAAAACTAATTTTGGTTGTGGTTGGATGCTTAAAATGTCTTGTCAAGATGCTTGGTATCAATTAGATTCTTGTTCTTATAATTCTGAAACTTCTATAATGACTTATACTGGGGATACGAATTTTTGGGCTAATCAAAAATGTCAAACAGGTCCAATACGTGAACTTCTTCTTAACTCTTCGGGACTAAATTATGGTAATGGTTTTTACGGTTCTACCTCTGATAATTATCCTGACTATGACGCTTTTTGGTATTGGGATAATTCAAGTACTTACGTATCAGATACTCAAATTGAAGATATTTATTTTGTAATTGAACAAGAAGAATAAAATCAAATTTCAATAATTTATCCAATAAATGCCACCTCTACGCCAGATTTTTCTCATTGGCATTTATCTTGGAATATTGTTCAATCATTAACTCAAAGAGGTTTAATTATTCTTGATTACTCAAAAAATCAAGATAAAATACTTAATCTTACCGAAACAGATATTGCTGATTGCTACTATAATCGTAATGGTTACTATCGCGATGTAATGGTTTTGAATAATAATCAGGTAAGTTCTACTGATAGCACACTTTGGAAATATAGTTTTTTTATCGCCGAATGAGTGGTTTGCTCGTGCAGATTTATTTAGAGACTCATTAAAATTGTAAAAGTCGTAAACAATATTTAGACAAGTCTCTCACGATCGTGAGAGACTTGTCTAATGATCGAAGTAATAACCAGAAAGATTGTTTTATTATAAAAAAACTGCTTTATAAAAAATACTATCACGCGTGATAGTATTTTTTAATTGGCAGGGCTATCTTTGGAGTATTTATTTTGGTAATGATTGGCCGGGAGTAGTAGTTCTGATTTCTAATCCTTTCAAAGAGATTGCTTCTCCTTCGGCTCGCAATGACATTTTTACTTTTTTGTCTTTATAATCTCGTCAACCAAGCCGTATTCTTTGGCGTCTGGAGCGGTCAGCCAGAAATCGCGGTCAGTGTCTTTTTCAATTTTGGAAAGCGGCTGAGCCGTGTGTTTGGCTAAAATCTGATTAATTCGGTCTTTGATTTTGATAATGTGGCGGGCGGCAATTTCAATTTCAATGGCCTGTCCTTCACCCGCGCCCATTACCTGATGAAGCAGAATTTCCGAATTGGGAAGAATAAATCTTTTTCCTTTTTTACCAGCCGCTAAAAGTACCGCGCCCATAGAGGCGGCAATGCCCACGCAAATCGTTGAGACATCGGGCTTGATATATTGCATGGTGTCATAAATCGCCAAGCCAGCAGTCACTACCCCACCCGGAGTATTGAGATAAAGTTTGATGTCTTTTTTCGGGTCTTCGTGCTCCAGAAAAAGCAGTTGGGCAATTACGGAATTCGCCATTCCATCGCTAATCGGGCCGCCGATAAAAATTATCCGTTCTTTCAATAAACGGGAATAAATATCATAAGCCCGCTCGCCAGATTGGGATTTTTCAATCACGGTGGGAATTAAATATTGGTCGTGTTCTTGCTCCATTGTTTTAATTATAACTTATCTTAAAAATCTTACAATCAACAAAGCCACAATATTCATCACTTTAATTAAAGGATTAATCGCCGGGCCAGCCGTGTCTTTGTATGGGTCGCCGACTGTATCGCCGGTGACTGCTGCTTTATGAGCGTCAGAACCTTTGCCGCCGAGATTGCCGGCTTCAATGTATTTTTTAGCATTGTCCCAAGCCGCGCCGCCGGAAGTCATGGAAATCGCCACAAAAAGTCCGGAAATAATTGAGCCAATTAAAAATCCGCCCAAGGCCTTGGCGCCCAAAAATAATCCGACTGCCAAAACCGCGATTATCGGAATCAAGGCCGGTAAAATCATCTCTTTTAAGGCGGCCTTGGTTACTAAATCAACTGCCCGGCTGTAATCCGGCTTGTTTTTTTTCTCAAGTAATCCGGAAATTTCCCGAAATTGCCTTCTTACTTCTTCAACCACAGCGCCAGCAGTTTTACCCACAGCCCGCAGGCTAATGGAGCTAAAAATATAAGGAATAGCCGCTCCCAAAAATAAACCGGCAATCACGTAAGGGTCTTGAAGTTTGAATTCAATATTTTTGACAAAGGCCGTTAATTCTTCGGTGTAAGCGCTAAACAAAACCAAAGCAGCTAATCCGGCTGAAGCAATGGCATAACCCTTGGTCACTGCTTTGGTGGTATTGCCAACCGCATCTAAACTATCAGTAATTACTCTTATTTCTTTTGGCTGGTCAGTCATCTCGGCTATGCCGCCAGCATTGTCAGTAACCGGGCCAAAAGAATCAATGGCCACAATCATTCCAGCCACTGAAAGCATGGCCATGGCAGAAATAGCAATACCGTAAAGTCCGGCCAGCCAAAAACTCATTAACACTCCGGCGCTGATTAAAATAATCGGCAGAAAAGTTGATTCCATGCCAAAGGCCAAACCCATAATAATATTAGTAGCATGGCCAGAAGATGAGGCCTTGGCAATGGATTGAACCGGCCGAAAACGTTTGGCCGTGTAATAATCGGTAATTACCACCATTAAAACCATAATTAGTAAACCGACGATGGCGCTGAAATAAAGTTTTAAATAATTTCCCGGAAAATAAAATTTCGTGATTGGATAAAAAATAATAGCTGAAATTATCAAAGAAGCGAAAAGTCCTTTGTAAAGAGCATTCATAATATTGAGATTTTTTCCAAGTTTTACAAAAAAACTGCCAATGACCGAGGCAAAAACTGCAACGCCAGCCAGGCCCAGAGGAAGATAAATACCGGCTAGTCCGATAGTTAAAAATCCCAATAAAATCGCGGCGGTCAAAGTCACAGCATAAGTTTCAAACAAGTCCGCGGCCATGCCCGCGCAGTCGCCGACATTATCGCCTACTAAGTCAGCAATAACGCCTGGGTTTCTCGGATCGTCCTCGGGAATGTTTGACTCAACCTTGCCGACTAAATCAGTGCCCACATCAGCCGCCTTGGTGTAAATGCCGCCACCCAATCTGGCAAAAACCGAAATCAAGCTGGCGCCAAATCCCAAACTGATTAAGACCCTGACATCGCCAGTTAAAAAATAAAACAAACTGACGCTTAACAAAGCCAAAGCCACTACTAAAAACCCGGTCACTGAACCAGATTTAAAGGCCAAAGAAAGAGCTGAAGGTAGACCCCTTTTAGCGGCTTCAGTGGTTTTCGTATTGGAACGAACCGCGATGTTCATTCCAATATAGCCAGCCAAAGCCGAGGCAAAAGCACCAGCTAAAAATCCCAAAACCGAAAGCCAGCCAAAAGCCAAATAAAGAGCGATGGAAATTATCAAAGCGACAACTGCCACGCTTCGGTATTGGCGATTAAGATAAGCTTTTGAGCCAAGCCGAATAGCCAAAGAAATTTCTTTCATTTTTTCGTCGCCATCCGGCTGTTTTTTCAGCCAAAAAATAATATAGACGCTATATAAAATAGCGATGAAAATCGGAATAAAAGTTAAATAGTAAATATTAAACATGAAAATTAATCTTTAAATTAAAATTTTTAAAAATATCTTCAGTTTTTTATAAATTGCTATCATTGATGATAGCAATGATTTTTGAATTATTCTGGTATGGGTTCATTAGATTTATCTGCTTTCCCCCTTTTTTTATTTTTCGACTTCTTCTTGCTTTTCGGCTTCTTCAACAGCCACATTTTCAATATTCAGCTTTTTCGTATCAAATTGAACTACTTCGGGCCGTGAAGCTGAACGAACATCAATTTTCCAACTGGTTAATTTAGCGGCTAATCTGACGTTTTGGCCGCCTCTGCCAATGGCCAAACTTAATTGGTCTTCCGGTACCAATACCCGGGCTTCCCGACGGGGCAAAATATCCACTGACACCACTTTGGCCGGTGAAAGAGCAGAGGCAATAAATTTTTCCGGATTTTCCGACCATTCAATAATGTCAATTTTCTCGTTGCCCAGTTCATTGGTGACTGACATCACCCGGGTTCCCCGCTGACCAACTAAAGACCCGATTGGATCCACTCCTTCTATTTTTGAAGCGGCGGCAACTTTTGTCCGACTGCCGGCTTCCCGGGCAATAGCTTTGATTTCCACCAATTCGTCGTGAATCTCCGGCACTTCCAACTCAAAAAGTTTGGAAACAAATTTGGGATGAGCTCGGGAAAGAATCAGACCCGGTATTTTTGTTTCTTCCTGAACCGCCAAAAGATAAAATCGCAATCTCTCGCCGATTCGGTAGTGTTCGCCGGGAATGGCTTCGTTATAAAACATAATGCCAGTGGCCCGGCCTAAATCAATATAAATATTGCCCCGCTCAATTCTTTGCACCACGCCGCTGACAATCTCTCCTTCTTTGCCCTGATATTCTTTTTGAACAGAATCCCTCTCCACTTCTCTGATTTTCTGCAAAATAACTTGTTTGGCGGCCTGGGAAGCGATGCGGCCAAATTCTTCCTGTCCTTCAAGCGGCAATTCCAATTCCTCAGCGACCTGGGCATCGGCTTTGATTTGTCTGGCTTCTTCAAGCCAAAGATGGCGGTCGGGATTATAAAGAGGAAGCTCTTCCTCAATCTTTATTCCGCGTTTTTCCGCTTCTATTCCATCCTCTTTTATCCTTACCAAACTTTCGTCAACCACGGTTTTTATCTGCCAGAATTTCATCGCCCCGGTTTTGTTATCAATTTTACATTTAACAATTTCTCCTTTTTTCCGGTATTCCTTTCGGTAGGCCGTGGCAATGGCCGCTTCAATCGCTCCCCAAACCGCCTCCGGTTTAATTCCCCTTTCCTGGGCAATCTGCTCAATCGCCCGATTTAAAGCTTTAAGGTCTAACATTTTAGTAAAAACGCCCTTTAGTGGGCTTTTTATTTAATGATAAACAAAAATTCTAAAATGTCAATTCATTTTTTTCTTTTAAGAACTTTTCTGACCGCTGTTTTAATGTCATTGACTCCCAAACCATATTTTTCTATAAGTTTTGGAGCCGGACCGCTTTCGCCAAAAACATCTTGGGTAGCGACAAATTCCATCGGTACCGGATGATTTTTTGCCAAAATTTCGCTGATGGCGCTACCTAAACCGCCGAAAATACTGTGTTCTTCAACCGTGACCACGGCCCCGCATTTTTTGGCTATTTCAATAATTTTATTTTCATCAAGCGGTTTAATGGTATGATTATTTAAAACAATAGTGCCGATTTTTTCTTTTTCTAATTCCTCGGCAGCCAAAAGAGTATTGTATAATATAGGACCGCAACCAATAATCGCCACCAAGGGTTTTTTGCTTTGCCAGAAAACTTCTGCTTTAGAGGGAATAAAAGGCGTTTCTTCAGTGGTAAAAACCGGCGTTTTTTCCCGGGCTAATCTAATATAAACTGGTCCCCAAATTTTGGCTGCCGCCATTGTCGCTTTTTTAGCCTCAATGGCATCGCAGGCTGTAATAACTTTCATATTCGGCAAGACCCGCATCAAAGCAATATCTTCCAAGGCCTGGTGAGTGGCGCCGTCATAACCAGTAATCAGTCCGCTATGATGGCCGGCAATTTTGACATTAGAATCGTTATAAGCAATGGTGGTCCTGATTTGCTCCCAATTTCGGCCGGGCGAAAAAACCGCGTAAGTGGAGATAAAAGGAATTTTGCCGGAAACACCTAAGCCAGCTGCCACACCAGCCAAATTCTGTTCGGCGATTCCGATTTGAAAAAATCTCTCGGGAAATTTTTCAGCGAATTGAGCGCAACGGGTGGATTTTGCTACATCAGCTGACAAAACTACCACATTAGGATTTTCTTCGGCAGCGATTATGAGTCCTTGGCCAAAACCATCTCTGGTGGGAATCATCTCAATTTTACCCAAATCAAATAAATCAGGATTTAATTTTACGTCTGGATTAATCATTCCAGGTAGTAGAAATTCGACTTATAAAAACCGAATTTCACTTAATAAATTCAACATTATATTTAATTTCCAGATAGCGAAATTCTCAGAACCTGTCGAATTTTCACTACCTGGCATTTATCTCTCCAAAGTAAATAAAGCTATTGTAATTAAAACCGTATAACTTATTAACAGAGCAATGGTTATTCCTCCAATGAAAGCCCGATAGGGTTTAATTTCTGCCAAGGTTAATTTCTTAACATTTTTTCTCTGGAGATAAATCATAATTGTAACGAGAGTTAAAAGTAGACCTAGACAAACAAACAGCCAGCCGAAATTTTTCATTAAAATACCTTGGAGCGCTACGACCGTAGAAAGAGAAGCTAATCCCAACAGAAAAAACATCCAGGGCGTAATATAAAATCCGGCCGCTACCAAGCCATATATAAGCCCAAGAATAATACTAGCTTTACTTACTTTTCTTTTGATTGTGATTGGGTTTGAAATATTATTGTTCATCAATTATTTTACCATCAAGTGTTCGTAATTGTAATAAAGCTTTCTCTGCTTCTATTTTATTCGGTGTTAGGGCGTGCCATCTAAAATCAAATTCCATAAAATCTACGCCTTTGCCAGCAATAGTGTGAGCAATAATTACCGTGGGTTTTTCATAAATTGCCTTGGCTTCATTTATCGCATCAACAAATTCTTCAATATTGTGTCCGTCAACTTCCAAAACGTGCCAATTGAAAGATTCATATTTGTCTTTTAACGGCTCAAGCGGCATTATTTCCTCGGTAAAGCCGTCGCTCTGAATATTATTTCGGTCAATTACCGCGGTCAGATTGCTTAAGCGGTATTTTCCAGCCAACATCACTGCTTCCCAAACACTGCCGCAATCTTGTTCTCCATCAGACATTATACAATAGGTGTGGTATTTTTTCTTATCTAAGCGGGCCGCCAAAGCGATACCGATGGCTTGAGATAATCCCTCGCCTAACGGACCCGAAGAAGTTTCGATGCCTGGCAGAGCTTTGCGATAAGGATGACCCTGCAACCGGCTAGCCAATTTTCTTAAAGTTTTCAATTCCTCAATTGGGAAATAGCCGGCTCGGGCCAAAGCCGAATATTGAACCGGACAGATATGGCCATTGGATAAAATTAGACGGTCTCTGTCCGGCCAGTTAGGATTTTTGGGGTCGTGATTTAAAATATGAAAATAAAAAGCGGAGAAAATATCAGCCATGCCCAAAGCGCCGGCCGGATGGCCGGTGCCGGCTTCTATCAACATTTCAATGACGTCCTGACGCAACTGATTGGCCATCTCCTCAAGAAATTTTAATTTGTTTTCGTGTAAAATCTCCATTTATATTTCCAGTTGTCTAATTTTTTCTAATCGTCTTTTGTGATGTTCTTTATTGGAAAAAGGCGTGGCTAACCAGGTAGTTAAAATTTTTTTTGTCTGCTCTTCATTTAAAAAGTCAGCTGCCAGAGATAAAATATTAGTGTCATCATCGTTCCTGGAAAGATAAGCCTGATCGGGATTACTAACCAAAGCTGAACGAACGCCTTTAAACTTATTAGCCACAATATCCATACCAATTCCCGAACCGCAAATTAAAATTCCCCGGCGATTAAGGGGGTCTTGACTAACTGCTCTAGCCACTAATTTGGCAAAATCCGGATAGTCGTCGTTTTCGTCATAATGGTCATTGCCAACATCAATCACTTCATAACCCTGCTCTTTTAGAAATTTTTTTAGAGTTTCTTTTAATTGGAATCCTTTGTGGTCAGCACCAATGTAAATAAGCATAAGTTTATTATGGTGTTAGATTATCATAGATTTGATAAAATCTCAAATTTTTTTAATCTAAACCCCCAAATAACCTTGCCCAAAACATCTTCTTTTTTAATAGGCCCGAAATTTCTTGAATCATAACTCTTTTCTCTATTGTCGCCTAAAATAAAATATTCATCATCGCTTAATATTAAATTAATATTACCGAATGTTTCTCCTTTAATATATATCTCTCTATTAAAATTTGGTTATTTATTAAAATCTTTCCATCTTTAATTTGGATTTGCTCATTGGGCAATCCTCTTATCCTTTTTATATAGTCGCCATTAAGCCCAACAACTAATCCCCTGGCAAGAACTATGTCTCCTCTCTGATATTGGTTGTTAAATTTTTTGACCACCAAATAATCATCAATAACAACATTCGGCTCCATTGATTCACTTATAACTAAAAATGGCTCAAACAAATTCAAACGAACATAATTGACTGCGGGATTAGCTATAAAATAACTATAAGCGGAACCAAAAACTATAAATAAAACAAAAATCTTAATAAAAATTTTCCAATCAGTCTGGTAATATTTTTTAAAAAACCAATAAAGAAAATAGTAAAAAATAGAAAAATCAATAAAAAATATAAAAAGAGCAATAATTATTTTTAAGATTATGCCCAAAGCCGAATTGTCTAAATTATAGAGAGTGTAATTGTCAACTATATTTACAAAAATAAAACCAGCGATCACTGTAACAGTATAAATCGAAAATATTTTTAAAGTAGTTTTAAATCTAAGATTTTCAACTTTAAAAAATTTAGCAAACAAATGTAATGCTCCAGTGAAAATAAAAAGTTGGGTGATTAGTGTAAAAAGAATAATAAAAAGAATAAGTATGGTCATAAATATAAGAATTATAAAACCAAGATAGTGCACGAGGCAAAATCAGAAATCAAATCCCAGAAATCAAAATTATAGACCAAAATAAAAAATTATTTAATAAATTTGAGGGTGAAAAGAATTTTTTTGAATGTAGAAATTAATAGTACAGAATCTGTCTTATGAAGCAATTTGCCAATAATTTTTTCTTTCTAAAATAAGAAAAATTAAAGAGATTAAAATTAAAATATAAATTAATACAGAAATTATCATAGAGACTATAAAAAAAGTAAAAGTAAGTGCGGGTATAATAGCTTGGAGTTCGTTCAATTGAGAAATCTGACCAGAAAAAAATAAAGGAATTAATTGAATACCGCCAACAATTCCTTTCAATAATAAAACCATTGCGCCAAACCATGCCCACTTTTTCCTTCTTTTAAGAAAATATGCAAATAAAATAAATAAAATTGCAATTAATAATGTCTCAAGATTATCCAAGATAAATGAAAAAGTATTATATTGAGTAGCACTAATTTGATTCAATGCTGTCTTAACTATACCAATTGCATAAACAAATTGACCAAATTGACCAAAGAGCAAAACACCACTTGCTATCATAAGAAATATTGCAATTTTTATCTTTTTAGGGAGAATATTTTGCTCCATATTTTTAAATTGTTATTATAAATTCTCGCAGATCCTTTAGCCACCAACCTTCTAAAAATATGTCATTTAATCTACCTATCTTTTCCAATAAAATTTCGGAGGGAGATTTTAATCTTGGTTCTGAAAATAGCTGAAACATTTCTTGTTTATAGCTCCACTCTTCAAAAATGGGCAATCTCTCTACTATTTTAACCTCAAACATCGTCTTAGAGTAAAAAATAAAAGGAGTAATTATTACAAACGTCGCAAAAAAGACTAATACGGATTTTTTAAAATCAAGCAATGAGAACTTTTTCATTATAAATTTAAAAATGGGAAATAAAGCGATTATAAAAAATAAAAAATATATTGGGGGTAAAAAATTGCGAGAAATTATCGGAGATAAAAGATAAATTAATGAAAAAGGATCAATGAAGAAAAAAACAAAAACGCCCAACTCATATAATAAAATCGGCTTGAATATCACCCGGAAGCTTTTTTCACGATTAAAAAACTTTATAAAAAAATAAGTAATTAGCAATTTTAGAGCAAACGCCAAAAGGAAAGCTATAAAACTTAATATTATTAAATAAACCATGTTATTAGTTAAGGATAAGGAAATATTCAATAAATTGTTTCTTCCATTTAATTAATTTTTTTGCCACAATTTTATTTAAATGTTTCTGCGGTCTTTATGGTATGTTTTAATAAAATCGCGCAATAACCCCATTCATTGTCGTACCAAGCCAGAACTTTGACTAAATCTCCGTCAACTACTTTGGTAAATTTTAAATCAACGATGGCGCCAAAGGGTTCGCCAATAATATCCGAAGAAACAATTTGCTCATCAATCACTTTTAAAATTCCCTGCCAGCGGGGAGATTTGGCGGCTTTCTTGAAAATTTCATTGATTTCTTCAACCGAGGTTTTTCTTTTGGCTAAAAAGGTAATATCAGCGATTGAGCCGGTAATAATGGGCACCCGCAAAGCAATGCCGTCAAATTTATTTTCTAATTCTTTAAGCACGCGGGTAACAGCGATAGCTGCGCCAGTAGTTGAGGGAATAATGTTTTGGCTACCAGCCCGACCTCTACTGAGATCACTGCCTTTAACAGGTGCATCAACGATTGTCTGAGTGTTGGTGTAGGCGTGAACCGTATTTAAAACCGCTTTTTGGATACCCGGATTTTCCGCCATTATCGCCATCACCGGATAAACTGCATTAGTAGTGCAAGAGGCATTGGAAGAGATTTGGGTTGTTTTTAACTCTCTGTCATTTATGCCGACAAAAACCGTTTTTCCGCCAGCGGTTCCTTCTGTATCTTTGGCCGGCGCGGTTAACACCACTCTTTTCGCTCCAGCCTCCAAATGGGCCTTGGCTTCTTCAAAGGATTCGAAAACTCCTGTGGCCTCAACAACAATGTCAATTTTTAAATCTTTCCATGGGAGCTTTAGCGGGTCTTTTTCCTGAAGCACTAAAATCTCTTTATCATCCACCACCAAATAATTCTTAGTGCCAGACTTTTTGGTTGAAATTTCTCCGGGAAAAGCCCGATAGACCGAATCGTACTTTAAAAGATAAGCCAGATTTTCCAAATTGCCTAAATCGTTGATGGCAACAATCTCTAATTGCGGCTCATCAAAAATCTGCCGGAAGAAAAGCCTCCCTATTCTCCCAAATCCATTTATTGCTACTTTTGCCATTGTGATTTCTACAGATTAAGGCCAACTTGCCCCGTAGCAAAGCGAAGCTTTTGCTGCGGGGTACGACCAAAGCCATTAATAGCAATCTTAGTCATACCCAGTAGTAGAAACTCGATAGCAATTTGTCTAATATTTAACTCGTTGCCATCAATTAATAATGAAATCTCGCCTTTAGTTTAAAGCAATACCCTATTAGTAAAACTCGACAAATTGGTTAAATATTTATCGAGTTTTCACTACTGGGCATATTTTTTATTATACAAATTAACTAAATGGAAAACAATAATCCCAAAAGCCACCGCCACATTTAGCGATTCCTTTTTTCCTCTCATTGGAATCTCCAAAATTTTATCGGCCCGTTTTAAAATTGACGGCGGCAGACCTTTTATTTCATTGCCTAAAACCAAAGCAATTTTCCTTTTTACTATGATATCGTGCGATCGCGCGATATCATAGTAAGGAATGGATTTTTGGGATTGTTCAATGCTGAAAATTTTAAAACCATCTTTTTTCAGTTTATTAATTAACCGTATTGTCGCCTGCGGCGAGCTTATTGAACCGATCTTCTCCCATTCCATATATTTTTCCGTGCCTAAAGAAACTTTAGTTAGTTGCTGGCGCGGCCGGCCGAATTCATCAACCGGCGCCGGAGTAATGCCACCTAAATAGATCTTTTTCACGTCGGCAGCGTCGGCGGTTCGAAAAATAGAACCCACATTGTGCAGGCTCCGGATATTATGAAGAATAACAACCATAATTCTTATCAATATTCTTATCAATTCCCGTTTTAGTCAAGTCTTTCACGATCGTGAAAGACTTGACTAATTGTTTATAAATAAAAATTATTGAATGGCTATATTAAGCCGACTTTTTTTCTGACCTCCTCCATTGTGGCCTGAGCAATGAAACGAGCTCTTTGGCTGCCTTCTTTTAGGACTTTTTTGACATAACGTTGGTTTTTTTGTAATTTTTTGAATTCTTTTTGAAAAGGCGAAAGAAAATTAATAATGACCTCGGCTAAATCTTTTTTAAATTCGACATAGCCCTTACCTTGATATTCTTTTTCCAATTGTTTAATTGATTTTTCTGAAAGCAAAGAATAGATGGTTAAAAGATTAGAAATACCTTTTTTATTTTTAAGGTCGTAGACAATCTCTTTTCCTGAATCAGTAACCGCTTTTTTAATTTTCTCTTTTATTAAAGAAGGTTTGTCAGTTAAAGCCAAATAATTATAAGGATTTTCCGCGCTTTTAGACATTTTTTTAGTTGGGTCATCAAAGCCCATAATCTTGGCGCTTTCTTTCCTGATTAAAACTTCGGGAATAACAAAGGTTTCGCCGTATAAATTGTTAAAACGCCGGCCAATGGTTCGGGTAAATTCAACATGCTGTCTCTGGTCTTCGCCCACCGGTACCAAATCTGTTTTATAAAGCAGAATATCCGAAGCCATTAGCACCGGGTAATCAAAAAGTCCGACATTAACTTTTTTTCTGAAAGATTTTGCCTTGTCTTTAAACTGAGTCATCAATTCCAGTTCCGGAATTTTGGTAATAGTATTTAAAATCCAGGTTAATTCCGCATGCTCAGGAACATTTGACTGAACAAAAATTATTGATTTTTTAGGGTCAAGGCCGGCCGCCAGATAAATCATCGCTACTTCCAAAATTTTTTCCCGAAGCTTTTCCGGCGGCTGGAAAATCGTCATGGCATGATAATCAACCACGCAAAAAATACAGCGGTGCTTTTTCTGAAGTTCCAGCCATTGTTTAATCGCGCCTAAATAATTTCCGATATGGAGGACGCCGGAAGGCGCCACTCCGCTAAAAATTGTTTTCATCTTTTTATACCTCAATGACCACCGGCAAGACCACCCCGTACAAAAAACAAGTTTTTATACGGGGCAGGTTGGTCTTCTTAAACTTCTATGACCACTGGTAAAACCATGGGGCGTCTTTTGGTTTTATTATACAAAAATTGGCCGATTTGGTCCCGCATTAGAGATTTAATATAATCGGATTCAAGTTGCTGATGCCGGGGAATCCGACTGATAATACCGCGAATCCGCTTTCTTAATTCCTCCACAAATTCCTTGTTTTCTCTTAAATAAATAAAGCCGCGGGAAATAATATCGGGATTTTTAAGAAACTGGCCAGTACGACGGTCCAAGGTAGCAATAATCACCACCATACCTTCTTGAGATAAAACCCGACGGTCCCTTAAAACTACCTCGCCAACATCACCAACGCCTAAGCCGTCAACCATTATATAAAAAGCCGGAACCGTCTCTTCTGTAACTTTAGCCGACTCCTTGGCGAATAAAACCACCTGGCCATTATCAATTAAAATCGTTTCTGAGGGTTGAAGACCGAGCGCTTCCTGGGCATTTTGGCTATTTCGCCAGCGCATAAAATAATAGCCGTGGATAGGAAGGAAAAATCTAGGCCGAACTAGCTTCATCACAATTTTAAGCTCTTCCTGAGGAGCATGGCCGCTGGAATGAATATCTATCATTTTATAGTGATAAACTAGGGCGCCTTGGCGAGAAATATCATCTTTAAGAATTTGGACGCTTCGTTCGTTTCCCGGAACAATTGAAGACGAAAGAATGACCATATCGCCTTTTTTTATCCGGATATAACGATGTTCGCCATTGGCGATTTTCATTAAACTCGCCTGCGGTTCGCCCTGAGCGCCAGTGCAAAGAATCAATAATTTGTCATCGTGGTATTTATGAATTTCTTCTAGGGAAATTATGGTATCTTTTTTAATCTTCATAAGGCCGAGGTTTCTGGCAATCTGCATATTGGTTTTCATTGATAAACCGCTAATGGCCACTTTTTTGTTGAGCCGTTCGGCGATTTTAATGATTTCGGCTAAACGGTCAAGTAATGAAGCAAAGGTACCAAGAATAATCCGGCCCCTGGCTTTTTTAAAAAGTTTTTCCAATTCCTGCTCCACTACCCGCTCAGAAATTGAATAGCCGGGTTCTTCGGCGCCGGTTGATTCCAGCAAAAGAGTGTGAATTTTTTGTTTACCGATTCTTTCCCAAACGTCTAACCCTCGGGGATGACCTTCAATATCATAATCAAATTTAAACTCGCCGGCATGAACAATTTTACCGACCGGAGTATCTAAAATTATGCCAATGGTCTCGGGGATATTATGAGTCACTCCAAAAAATTCGGCTTTAAAGTTTTCGGAAAGCTGATGGGTTTCGCCAGATTTGATAATTTCAAAATTAAGCTTCGGAGTATTGGGAAAATCTTCCTGGCGTTTGGCAATTATCTCTTTAGTAATTGGCGTAGCAAAAATTATTGGATTGCCGAGCTTTTCCATAATATAAGGAATGGCGCCGATATGGTCGTAATGACCATGAGTGATAATCAAGGCCCTAATATTCTTTTTTCGCTCTTCAAGATAAGAAATATTAGGAATAATATAATCAATCCCAGGCGTGGCTTCTTCGGGAAATTGCAAACCAGCGTCAATAACGACAATTTCGTCCTCATATTCAAAAAACATCATATTCCGGCCAACTTCTTCGAGACCGCCCAAAGCCGCAAAACGAACCACATCTTTTGGTTTTATTAATTTTTGTCTGAACATGTTGTGCCCAGGGTGGGACTTGAACCCACACGTCCTTGCGGACATTAGCTCCTGAAGCTAACCTGTCTGCCAATTTCAGCACCTGGGCGTTTTATTTTCCTCTTCCCTTGTATTTTTCAAAAATCGCCCAGAAACTCAAGTTTTTTTCTCCTTGATTATGAACCCGATGAAAATCGCCGGCTTTCACAGGCACTAAGTCGCCGGCTTTTACCTTTATGGTTTTTTTACCGACCTCCATCGTTCCTTTGCCGTCAATAAAAACATAAACCTCATCAACATCTTTATGAGAATGGCCAGTAGTTGATTTTTGCGGATAAAGCTCGGTTAAAGAGATATTTAGATGTTTAAGCTCAGGCAGATCGTAAATTCTATAAAACTCATTGTCCCGGATAAGTTTAGCAAGTTGTTTATATTCTTTAATATCCATAAATAAATGTCAACTATTTGAATACTCTCGCTGTTTTCACATACCACTTTTCTATATTTTCAAAACGGTCGCTGGCTGAAGAAATAAATTTTTCATCAAAGCCTTTAAGCCAATTCTTGGTGACATAAAGATAGTGAGGCGAATAAAGGAAGATTGCTGGTCGGTCTTGAATAATTAATGATTGAAGGCTGGAGAGGTCAGCCTGACGTTTTGTATTGTTTAAAGTTTTTCTTATTGACTGGATTAAATTGTCGGCGGTCTTATTTTCATAAAGAGCCAAATTAAGGCCGGGATAAAATCGCTCTGAAGAATGCCAGAATGAAGACAAGTCAGGACTGTCACCATTTCCAAAAATATTACCAAAAATGAGCATTTCATAGTGGCGGGTTTTTATAATTTCGTCACTCACTTCCTGGCTTGGCCGGACTACTAAGTTCAATTTAACGCCTATTTTTGACCAATCCTCGCTAACGAGCTTAGCAGTTTCAATTAAAAACGGTATCTCGGGTACCACTAAATTAAATTCCAAACGCTTTAATTCTTTATTAATGTTTTTTTCGCGGATTCCTTCAGTATTTGGTTGCCAACCACTAGTCTCTAAAATTTGCTCAGCTTTTTCCAAAGAGAAATTTTCTTGAGGGTAAACTTCAGGCGTATAGCCCTTCATACCCAATACTAAAGGGCCTTCAACTGGGACGGCCCGGTCATCAAAAACTTTTTCAATCAATTTTTTTCTATCAGTAGCGTAATTTAAAGCCAGACGCACATTTTTATCTTTTAAAATATCCTGACCATAAGGATTAAAGAAAAGCGCATAGTATCTCGGCATCCGAAGTTCAAAAACTTGATGATTGATATTAATCTTAGAAAGGTTCTCTTGATTTAATCCGCCAAATCCATCGATAACCCCTGAATTGAAATTTTTAATCAGTTCTTCTTCGTTTTGATAAAATTTAAGACCTATTTTTTCTAAATAGGGCTTCTGACCAAAATAATACTCATTGCGAACAAGTTGGTATTCGGAAACAAATCCGGAACGTTCTTTCTGGAAAGATAAAAACTTAAATGGTCCGTTACCGACTGGTTCAAGGTTGTAATCAGAAAGCCGAAAATTAGCCGCCGGAATTGAACCAAAAACATGCTTAGGAATTATTTTAAGCTCTCTCAGAGTGTTTTCAAAAAAAACATAGGCTTCCGGAAGGGTTAATTTTATTTCCCGCTCGCTTATTCTTTCCGCATTTACTCCCTGCCAGAGTGATAAGAGCGGGGAATGACTGTCAGGATCTTGAATGGTCTTAACGGTAAAAATTACATCATCGCTAGTAATGGACACTCCGTCATCCCAAAAGAGGTTTTCTTTGAGCCGAATATTCCAAACATCGCCATTTTCACTCATTTTATAATTTTCCGCCAAATCCAAAAGTCCGCTAAAAATTAATTCTATCAAATCGCGGTCCGGCTCCTGATTAGCTAAAACCGGATTAATAAAGCTGGGCTGACCGATTACGCCTTCAATGTATTGACCGCCAGAGACCGGTACAAGATTAGTGTTTTGGCAGAGAAAATTTATGGTCACAAAAATAGCCGAGACGATAAATATTAGACAGGCAGCGATAAAAATTAAACGTTCGGTCCGAGAAAAATTTCTAAATAACCGGATTAAAATTTTCATTAAGAATAGATTCTAAACTATCAGGTTTAAAACCGATAGAATGGCAAAGATTATTATCAAAGCAATAGTGGCAATAAAAATTAAACGTTCCAAGCCTCGGCGCTTAGCGTAAAATTCGCTTTCACTTCCACCGAAGACGCCGGAAAGTCCCGAGGACCGCTCCTGAAGTAAAATTAAAACAATTAAAATAATAGAAATTATGATTTGCGCAAAAGAGATTAGCACCATAGTCAATAATTAATGGTCATTGTTATTTTTCGCCGATATAGATGTTTTTTGCTGAAAAGTTAATGATGAGATTGACCAAGCTTATAATTAGAGTAGCATAAATTAGAGGAACAGTTCCAGTAATGGTAATATTTATTAAAACTTTGTCAAGAAGATAAAGCATTAAGGCATTGACCAGGAAAATCCCCAGACCGAAAGTTAAAACAATCACCGGGGTGAGAATCAACTTGAGAATCGGTCTAAAAAAAACATTGATTAAAGTCAGGACCCCTGCCACTAACAAAAAATTACTTAAACCGGGACTAACTTCAAATCCCTTAATAAAATAGACGGCTGCCATTAGCGCAATTAGGTTGGAAAAGAAATAAAAAATTAGTCGGGCTAGGAAATGCATCGTTATATTATTATATAAACTTTCAGATAAGTTATCCACAGCTGAAAGGTTTTATTCCTTAGGTTTTGGGTTATAATAAAAAGTATAAAGGTCGAAGGTATTAACGTTTGACTGTTGACTTTTGACGATTATAAATAGTCATTGTCAATAGTCATTGTCAATTGTATGGGAGCTCAAGGTTGGACTGAAACATTGATAACTTCACTTCAAAATGTTTGGGCCGGCGTTATTAGTTTTTTGCCGTCGCTTATCGGCGCTTTAATTCTTATTATCGTCGGTCTGATTGTGGCTGCCGGATTGCGCGCTTTAGTAGAAAGAATTATTAACGCTTTAAAGATTGATTCACTTTTAAGGAAGGTGGGGTTAGCTCCTTTCTTTGAAAGAGCTGGCCTCCAGATTAATTCTGCTAAATTTCTCGGTCTTTTGGTTTATTGGTTTTTGGTGATCGTCTTTGTCTTGGCGGTCACCGACATTCTGGGGCTCTATGGAGTTTCTCTTTTCCTGCGGGATGTAATTTCTTATCTTCCAAATATTATTGTGGCGGTTTTGATAATGCTGGCAGCACTGGTGGTGGCTAATTTTCTCAAATCCGTTGTTAGAGCCTCGGTTGCCAGCGCCAAACTTCATAACCCTAAATTCCTAGGTTCTTTGACCTGGTGGGTAGTAGTGGTTTTCGGATTTTTGGCGGCTTTGATTCAAATCGGGATTGCTGGCACTATTCTTAATACCATAGTGACTGGTTTGATTGCGATGCTCGCTATCGCTGGCGGCCTGGCTTTTGGTCTCGGTGGTAAAGATTACGCGGCTCATCTTATAGAAAAATTCCGGCAGCAAACCGAGGAAAGATAGTATTTGACCTGAATTCAGTTCAAATAAAAGAGGCAAAACTCCGCTTTTAATTTTAACTTGAAGCGGGGTTTTGTTATTGTCCTTCAACGGATTCAGGACAATCCTGAGGGCTTCGAAGGATTGAAAATTTAGGCTAAATGAGGTAAACTAATAACTTATGGTAATAACTTTCTATGGCGAGGGGTGTTTTAAAATTCAAAGCAGTGAGCTTGTAATTTTAACCGACCCTTTTGATAGTAAAACCGGCCTCATACCGCCGCGTTTTAAAGCCGACATTATTTTAAAAACCCTCACGCCTGTAACTGGAGTCAATGGTCAATGGTCAGTGGTCAGTGGTCAATCAATTTACGGTCCAGGCGAATACAATATCAAAGACATCACTATCACCGGCTTCTCTCTGTCTAAAGAATCTTCAGAAAAATTTCTTAAAACCATTTATTTGTTGGAGCTGGAGGACGTTAAGCTCTGTTTTTTGGGACATATTTCCGAAATGCCCGAACCCGCAATCTTAGAGCACCTGGAAGAAATTGATGTTTTATTTATTCCGGCTGGCGGACCACCCTTTCTTAATCAAAAGTCAGCGGTAAAAATTATTAAACAGCTTCAACCGAAAATTGTTATTCCCTGTTTTTTTAAAATTTCCTCCCTAAAAAGACCGGCTGACAAACTTGAAAAATTTTTAGAGGAATTTAACGGCCCGAAGACAAGGGAAATAGCGGGACAAGAAAAATTAGTAATTAAGAAAAAAGATTTGGCTAATATTAAAAAGACGGAAATAGCGATATTAAAAGTATAGGTCTTTATGTGGCGGAAATTTAAAAAACTATTGGAAAAAATCCAGAATTCTGACGAAGTCACTAAAAAACATTGGCTAATTGGAGTGACTGCCGTCTCGATGGTTTTGATAATTGGTCTTTGGTTGTTTTATATCAAATTCACAATGGAATCAATCACTAACACTGCCAAAGAGCAGGAATCCGTTGTCGGATTTTGGCAAATTTTTAAAAACGGACTAACGATTGTCATCCAGTCCGTTAAAGAAGGTGTTAAAAACATTATTTCAGAAATAATTTCAGAAATAACCAAGGAGAGAACAATTACGATAGAATAATAAATATGTCAAAAATAGAAAAACGCGAAATAGCTGACGAATTGCGGGAATCTTATCTTGATTATGCGATGTCAGTAATTGTTTCCCGAGCTCTGCCTGATGTCCGGGACGGCTTAAAGCCGGTTCAGCGTCGAATTCTATGGACAATGTGGGAAGAAGGATTAACTCATAACGCCAAATTCAGAAAGTCGGCTAATGTCATCGGTGCGGTTCTGGGCCGCTATCATCCTCATGGTGATATTGCTGTTTACGATGCTTTAGTTCGAATGGCGCAGGATTTTTCTTTAAGATATCCATTAATTCACGGCCAGGGGAATTTTGGAAGTGTTGATGGTGATAGCGCGGCGGCTTATCGTTATACTGAGGCTCGGCTCTCTAAAATTTCCGAAGAGCTTTTGTTTGATATTGAAAAAGAAACTGTTGATTGGCAACCGAATTATGACAGCACTCGCCAGGAACCAAAACTTTTGCCAGCCAAACTGCCCAATCTTCTGCTTAACGGCTCAATGGGAATTGCCGTGGGGATGGCCACTAATATTCCGCCTCACAATTTAAGTGAAATCATTAACAGCCTCATTTATCTAATTAGTCATCCTAAAGCCACTACCGAAGAATTGCTCCAGTTTCTTCAGGGACCGGATTTCCCCACCGGCGGCATTATTTACGACAAAAAAGCCATTAGCGAGGCTTATGTTTCCGGTCGAGGACCAATCACTTGCCGGGCTCAAGCCGAAATTGAAGAGCGGAAAGCCGGTCAGTTTAATATCCTTATTACTGAAATTCCTTATCAAGTTAACAAGGCCGAACTGCTCATTAAAATTGCTGAACTGGTCCAAGAAAAGAAATTTGAAGGCATTCGCGACCTGCGGGATGAAAGCGACCGCGAAGGAATGCGAATTGTCATTGAACTCAAAAATGAAGCCAATCCTCAAAAAATCTTAAACCAACTTTACCAATATACTGACCTCCAAAAGGATTTTCATCTTAATATGATTGCCTTAATTGACGGCATTCAACCCCAACTTTTATCGCTCAAAGAAATTTTAGAGGCTCACCTGGAACATCGTCGCTTAGTGGTAGAACGCCGGGCTAAATTTGACCTACAAAAAGCTAAAGAGCGAGAACATATTTTGGAGGGCTTAAGCAAGGCTTTATCAGTTATTGATCAGATAATCTCCACGATTAAAAAATCAAAAGACCGCAGCGAGGCATATCAAAATTTGATTAAAAAATTTAATTTCACCGAAATTCAGGCAAATGCTATTTTGGAAATGCGGCTTCAGACGTTGGCGGCTTTAGAGCGCCAAAAAATTGAGGACGAATTAAAGGAAAAAAAGAAATTAATCAGTGAACTGCAATTACTTTTGAAAAGCCCAGAAAAAATTCTTAACGTCATTAAAGAGGAGTTTTTAGAATTAAAGAAAAACTACGGAGATGAGCGCCGGACAAAAGTAATTACCTCAGGGCTTAAAGAATTCAAAGAGGAGGACCTTGTGCCTCAAGAAGAGGTTATTATTACTCTTTCGCAGAGCGGCTATATCAAGAGAGTGGCACCGACTACTATTAGGGTTCAGCGTCGGGGCGGCAAGGGCCTACTTGGCTCTGAGGTCAGCGAAGAAGATTTTATTACTCACTTTATCTCCGCTGATACCCACGATAATATTTTATTCTTTACCGACCAAGGCCGGGTTTTTCAGACCAAGGTTTACGAAATTCCTGTTGGTTCCCGAGTTTCTAAGGGTAAACTTATTCAAAACTTCTTAGAGATTCCAAGCGGAGAAAATATTACGGCGATTGTAAGTTATTCAGTCAAGAGTCAAGAGTCAAGGGTCAAGGGTCAAGAGTCAAGAGTCAATAGTCAATTCTTGGTGATGCTGACAAAAAATGGCTTAATTAAAAAAACATCCCTTGAGGATTTCGCCAATGTCCGGAGAAGCGGTATGATTGCCATCAATTTACAAAAAAGCGACGAACTCAAATGGGTTAAACTCTCCTCGGGAAAGGATGAGGTGATTTTAGTAACTGTCCGAGGTCAAGCCATTAGATTTAAAGAGAGTCAGCTGCGGCCAATGGGTCGAACGGCTACCGGCGTAAGAGCCATTAGACTAAAAAGTAATGACTTTGTGGCCGGACTTGATATAATTATTACAAACGCGGAACTACGCACAATAGAACGCGGAACTACGCAGAAACTTCCGCGCGAGTCAGCGTTAAGTCCGCATAAGTCCGCGTTATTGGTGGTGACCGAAAACGGTTTTGCTAAACAAACCCCGCTTAATCAATATAAAATTCAAGGTCGTGGCGGCCAAGGTATTAAAACCGCTAAAATAACTTCAAAAACCGGATTAATTATTAATGCCAAAATTATCACTAACGAGGAAGAATTGTTGGCGCTTTCCAGTAAGGGTCAGATTATTAAAACTAAAATTTCCGATATTCGGACTGCTGGCCGAGCTACTTCTGGGGTCAAAATTATGAAACTTAACAGCGGTGACAAAGTGGCTGGAATAGTGACATTGTAACAATGACCATTGACGATGACTTTTGACAAAAATATTTAATTGTCATTGTCATTGTCATAGTCATAGTCATTAGTGAATCTAACCCGTAATCAAATCATTATTATCGGCATTGCCGGTTTAATTGTTTTATTTTTCCTCTTGGTATTTCTCGGTGTTATCCCCGGCTTGAAAGCGCCTGGGGGAGGCGGCTTTGGTCTTCCGGCTGGCGGCTACCAAAACGAACTTAATTTTTGGGGCGTCTCCGAGGCCGACGATTCTAACGCCATTCAATTAATAATTGACGAATACTCATTAGTAGATAAAAATACCAGAATTAATTACCGCCGATTTGACAATACAGATGTTTATGAAAAGACTCTTTTAAATAGCCTGGCCACTGGTCAGGCGCCGGATATTTTTATGTTTCACAGTAGCTGGCTGCCAAAACATTACGATAAAGTTACGCCAGTCCCCGAAACATTCCTTTCCCTAAGCCAATTCCGGCAATTATTTCCGACAGTAGTTGAACAAAATTTTGTCCTTAACGGAAAGGTTTATAGCTTGCCTCTTTACATTGATACCCTGGCCTTTCTTTACAATAAAGATATTTTTGACGCCAAATCCATTGCTCTCACGCCGAAGACCTGGCAGGAATTTCAAAATTTGATTCCTCAATTAAGGCAAACAAACGTTCTTAATCAAATCGTTAAGCCGGCCGCGGCTTTCGGCGGCTCGGAAAAAAATATCAACTCGGCCTCGGATTTGTTAAATCTTTTAATGCTTCAATTTGGCAGTCAAATGATTGACCAATATGGAAAGATAAATTTCGGCAACCAGGGACTCCAAGCTTTAAATTTTTATCTCCAATTTAGCAATCCTTCCAGTCCTTACTATACCTGGAATGAAAACCTGCCTTATTCTTTGGACAGTTTTAGCGAAGGTTCAACTGCCATTATTTTTAATTACGCTTCGTCCCTGTCTTTAATTAAAGGAAAAAATCCTTATTTGAATATCGGTGTTAGTCCGATGCTTCAGCCCCTTGACAGCGCTCAGGCTACACCGATTAATTATGCCAATTACTGGGGATTAAGCGTTTCTAATCAAAGCCGAAATTCAAATTTGGCCTGGAATTTCATTTTCTCGGCAACAACCAACCCTCAAACGTCCGAAATTTATCTTCAAGCCGTTAAAAAACCGCCGGCTCTCCGCTCGCTAATAGAAAAATATAAAAATGACCCGGAATTGGGAGTTTTTGCCAAACAAGCTTTAACAGCCCGTTCCTGGCCACAACCTGATAGCAACGTTGTTAAACAAACTTTTTCTAATATGATAGAATCCATCTTAAGCGGCCGACTCAATTCGGAACAAGCCCTAAGACAAGCGGAAAATGAAATTAATGAAATAATGAAATGAAAAAGATAATTCTATTTTCTATTTTCTATTTTCTGCTTTCTACTCTAATTGTAGAGGCCGCCTTAGTTCCTTGCGGCACTAGCACCACACCTCCTTGTACTTGGTGTCACCTGATGCAGTTAATTAAAAATGTTATTGACTTCCTAATGTATATTGTAATCCCCTTGGCAGCGGTAATGATTGTGGTCGGCGGGATTTTTATTATGACTGCTGGCGGCTCAACTGAGCGAGTTTCCAAGGGTCGGGAAATTGTCACCGCCGCTATTGTCGGCCTGCTTATCGCCTTGCTTTCCTGGCTAATTATTGATACAATAATTAAAATTATTGCCGGCGGAAGTTTTGGCCCCTGGAATAAATTATCCTGCTAATAAAATGAAAGCTAATAAAATGAAAAAAGAAATTATCTTAAAATCAGTGTTTGTGACTTTGATTATTACTGGCTTATTTGTCATTGCGAGCGTAGCGAAGCAATCTCATCCTGTTATTGGAGTGGGGAATTTTGTTTTTGCCCAAAATGATATGAATAAGGCGGCTGAAGACTTGGCCCAGGGCTCGCCCATTAAAGAGCCAGGTGACATCTTTAGAATTCTGGCAAAAATCGTCCAGTACACTTACACTATTTTCTTTATTGTAGCGGTCGTTTTCATCATTGTGGCCGCTTTTAATTTTTTGACAGCCCAGGGCAATCCAGAGAAAATTAATAGCGCAAAAAGCCAGATTACTTGGGCCATAGTGGCCATTGCCATTGCTTTAATTTCAGTCGGCGCTGCTCAGATTATTAAAGCGTTTATTACACCCTAAATATGCCAGGAAAAAATTTTATTTTTATCACCTTAATAATTTTTTCCATGTTTTTGCCCTTTTTAGTTGGAGCCATTACCCCTGGGAGTGTCCCCGGAGCCAAAGAATTAGGAACTCCGGAATCGCCGATAAAAACGCCTGGAGGATTATTAGACACTATTGCCAGCATTGTTAAATGGGTTTATATAGTTTTTTTTATAGTGGCGGTGCTTTTTATTCTTATTGCCGCTTTTAATTATTTGACCGGTGGCGGCCAACCCGAGAAAATTAGACTCGCTCACACTCAGTTAATATATGCGCTTATTGCTATTGCCATTGCTTTAATGTCAGTTGGAGCAGTGGCGATTATAAAAAATTTTTTAGGAGGAACTTCGTCCCCGCCGCCATCAGAGAAACAGCCATCACCGGAATGGACACCGCCAACAACGAGGACATAGTGTAGGATAATAATAAAATGAAATCAAAAAGGTCGAGAAATTAAAATTTTAATGAAAATGTCAAAAATCGCTAAATTATCTCTTGTGATTTCAACCATTGGTTTATTGTTGTTAGGAAATGTCGCCATTGGGCAAGTCGCCCAAATCCCCGGAATAACGCAGACTGGTCCGACAACCGTCGGCGGCTTGGTGGATATTATAAGAGATGTAGTCAGATGGGTTTATATCATTTTCTTCATTCTCGCGGTGATGTTTATTATTTTTGCCGCCTTTAGCTATTTAACGGCTGGCGGTGACCCCGAACAAGTAAGCAAAGCCAAAAGCCGGATTATTTACGCGGCTGTCGCCATCGCCGTTGCTTTGTTAGCAGTTGGATTTGAGGTAATTATCAAAAACTTCTTGCAGACCGGTCAATAATGAAATGGAGGTTCGGCCTCTTTAAAATTTAGAGGCCGAACCTCCGAAGGATTAATGTTGGATATTTTCAAAAAAATAAAAAATCCTTTCCTTCGACAGGCTCAGGACAAGTTTTATTGGCTGGTCAGTTTAATATTTTCCGGCTCGGCCCTGAAATAAATAGAATAAAAAAGAACTTCTGAATTTTATGTTTCAAGAAATAAAATTTCTTCCCCATGCTTTAAAAAGAATGAAAGAGAGAGGAATTAAGCAAAAAGATATAGAAAAATTTATAAGAAATCCTGATAAAATTGAAACCTCTAAGATAAACAGAAATAGGTTTCTTATTAAAAAGATTTATTACAATAAAACTTACAGTAAAGATCATTTGATAATGATAATCTCTGAGCGCGAAAATAATAGCCTCAAAATTATTACTATCATTGACACCTCAAAAATTAGCAAATATATTTAAATCATGGCTAAGATAAGTTACGATAAAAAATCTAAAATTTTAAGCATTCGCTTAGACAACAAAAAAAGTATTGACTCTGATGTACGAGGTAATGTTGTTATTGATTACGACAAAGAGGGAAGAATAGTTAATATTGAGATAATGAATATTAGTTTAGAAGAGTTCAAAAACACGAGCGTTTATTTGAATAAAATTTTTAAAAAAGAAGAGGCGGTTGTTTAATGTAATGGATAAAAAAATAAAAAATCCTTTTTATTGGCTGGTCGGTTTAATATTTTCCGGCTTGGTTTTTTTTATAACTAGCGATGCTTTCGCGGCTGGGGTAGGAGAAACAACAGGCGTTGAACTTAAAAATCCCTTAGGCACAACAAGTATTATTCAAATTATTAATAATGTTTTAAATTATCTTATTTATATCAGCGTCCCGATTTTGGCAATAATGATTTTAGTCGGCGGCTTTCAAATTTTAACCGCCCGGGACAACCCCGAAAAAATTACAAAAGGTAAAACTACAATTACGTACGCGGTTATTGGTTTTGTAATAATTTTAATTTCCAAGGGCGTGGCATTAATCCTTCTAAAAATAATGGGGTAAAAATAAATAAAAAAATAGCCCCGTTAAGCGAAATTCGCCTAACGGGGTTTTTTAAATCTTTTTTTCCAGAGTAATCTTCAAAACCCCGGCCTCTTTAAGACCATGCATCTTAAAAATTCCTCTTTTGAGTCCATACCACACTTGCTTTCCGGGCCCATCGATATATCGAGATCCGTCGATAAAAACGATCTCTATATCACTCGACGGATCAGTCCGAAAGACCACTGCCGGAGGAAGGGTAACTTCCGTAACAGCATCCGGCCTAAAAGGAACCTTCAGTTCTCCCGACGCAGTCGCTAAAGAGAAGTTATATGTTCCATAAATTGGAACCGCCTCCCGCGCCTCAGCCGGCGGCTTTCTCTCTTCAATTGCTTTTGCCCAAAGCCCCCAGATTACCACTATTACTAACACAATCGAGACAATAATACTTCCTGTCTTTATCCACTTCTTTATTTTAGGGTCAATATTGACTGTCATCTTTTCTCCCTCCTTTCCATAATAGCTTCAGCAATTTCTTTTAGAATCTTGCCTGTTTCTTCAGGAATTACTATCCGTTTTTCATCCACTTGCTTTGTTACCTTCGCCCTTTCTGTTTGAAACAAGAGAACTGCCGCTTCAGACGCTAAGGGGGTTTTGAGTTTTACTTTAACCCCTTTAACTCCTTTTTCTTTTATCTCTAATTCTTCACCCTGTAATTTATTCAACATGTTAATCGTGTGGGCAGTTTCAATCTCCTCCGCTCTTCTTTGGGCTTTTTCTTTTCTGAAGCGTTCGAGCTCTTCCATTACTTTCTCTGGGGGCTGAACTTCGGCAACAAATACATTAATTACATCAATGCCCCATCCTTTTGTCGCTTTATCAATCTCATCCGAAATTCCATATTCCTGCTTAGCTTTATCACTACTCTCTTTCCCCGGTGAAAGAACTCCCCAAAGTACTCCATTCAATTCTTGTTGCATTCCAAGCGCTTCATCGAGATTTTTTTTGATTGCTACCAATCGTAATACCTGTTCCGTTAAACCCGTAAGACCTTTTTCAATCACTCCCTCTCCTATAGAAAGATAATCGTAGGGGTTTACTATTTGATATTCAATAGTAACATCTACTGTGATCCTCGATTGATCTTTACTAACTGCAATTGTTTTGGGAATATCTTTTACTAATTTCCGAATGTCAACTTCTTCAATGGCAGTAATCAAAGGCGGTATCCAGTGCCAACCCTCAAGAAACAATAGAGATTTAAGCCGTTTTCCTACTAACAATAAAACCCCTTTGTGAGCAACCTTTATCCTTCTTAGTCCTCCTAAGCCAACCCCTGCAAAAACAAGTATGGCTAGTGGTATGGCGTAAAGATAAAATGGTTGCGGGGCAATTCCTTTCAATATTACTGTGCCTATGGGTGCCAAGGCGGCAATTAATACCGCCGTGATAATCGTTCCTATCCCGAGACTAATCCAACCTATCTCGGGACCAATCCAAGAGTCAATCTTCATTTTTTCCATATTTTTCCTCCTCCTTTCTAGCTTTAGTCGTTATCGCCAAAAATCATTTTCTGTAATTTCTTGACGTCATCTAAAAACTTAGTTAATACGAATTTTTTCTTATCTTGGTCTTCGTGAACCCCATATTTGTCCAAAGGATAAGCGGTTGTAGATATAGATCTGAGAGTAATTATGATACTTCCATAGTCTCCACAGCAGTCATCTTTACACCCTTGGTCATCTACATCAACAAAGATAAGTTCTTTAGTGCCGAGTAAGGACTTAACAGCACCGGCAACATCCTCGTCTGTCTTAATTTCTGTGTTTCTCAAACCACAGTGTTTTTTAAGAGCATCTTTTAACTCATCTTTCTTGCAAGAAAATTTAATTTTTGCGTTTTCCATTCTCATCTTTTCCTCCTTTCCGGCCAATCGGCCAAATTAAATTTGTTTTTTTATTTCATTCCTTATAAAATTTTTAAAGACCCTATTTCAAAGGTTCTACATCTGCGTTATTCTGCTTCTATAGATACCTTGAAATTATTTCAAACATAGCATAAAATTATAAAAAAGTCAACCCCCACACCTAATTAGTTTCATTTAAGCATGTTCTATGTATATCTGATAAAAAGCAAAAAGGATGGCGAGTTATACACTGGATTCACCAATGATTTAAAAAGAAGGCTTTTGGAACACAATCAAGGACTGAATGAATCTACCAAGTATCGCGGACCGTTTGAGTTAATTTATTACGAAGCATACAAATCTGAGGAGGATGCTCGGGCACGTGAACACAATTTAAAACTTAGAGCCAACGCATTAGGCCAACTCATTAGGTGTGGGGGTCAAGCCGAGGTGGCGAAACTGGGAAACGCGCAGGCCTTAGGAGTCTGTGAGAGCAATCTCTTGTGGGTTCGAATCCCACCCTCGGCACAATCCTATATTCAAACTCTTCTATTGAAAATCAACCGCCAAACATAATCACTACTACTAAAACTACAAATTTAATTTCTAATTATTTTACTATGTTATTCCGCGATCGCAGAATAACATAGTAACTAACTACTATAGTAATAAGTGAATGAGGTATATGATCTGAAACTAAACGAGATTTTTTAGGCTTCCGGCTTTAGTAATCTCGAAAATCTCAACATAATCAATTATTTTTAATTTAAATAAGTCATCTAAAAATTCTTTTGGTATTTTCGTTTTTCCAATCCAAACACTCTTCTGAATCATTTTTAACCCCAATTTTTTTAAAACCTCTCTAAGCCAGTCTCGTTTCCTTTTTTCTTTCTCTGGAATGTCAAAAATGAAAATAATAAATTTATTATTCTCTTCGCTTGAATAGGAGACCTCTGGCAAGCTTTCTTTGCGCTGTTTTTTTAAAAAAGATAATTTCCCCTTTCCTTTTTTAGTAATAATAAAAAACTTTTTATTATTTTTTTCCTTTTCTTCTATCAACCCACCTCTCTTTAATTGATAAATGAGATTATAATAATTTTGTTTGGCCTTATTTTTCATTTCTCTCTCTATGGACTTCTGGTCTCTTTCTCTCTGTTTTTTGGAAAGTTCATATTGAAATTTCCCGTAAGAGGCCCCATAACCAACACTTAAAAAGACCTCAAAAAGATCTATTGTGTTGATAGCCAAATCACTAACGGCCTCTAATATTTTTAGAGTAATACCTCCTTTCCTCATTACTTGATTGTACTATATTATCCCGCGATCGCAAAATACTATAGTAATTAAGAATAGTAATCAAGAATTGCGGCTAATGTCTCTTTATATTTATTTTCTTCTTCGGCCGTGGAAGGCCTGATGGACTTCTTTAAGTTCTTTGTTGGTTAAATGAGTATAAATTTGGGTAGTGGATATATTGGCGTGGCCCAGTAGCAGTTGAACAGAACGAAGGTCTGCACCGCCGACTAGAAGATCGGTGGCAAAACAGTTATGAGAAATAAAACCATCGGTAATGAAATTATGACTGGGAATAATAGTGAAATCATAAACTTCCTTATTGGGTATTTTTATTTCATTTATTTTGTTTATTTTAAGCCAAGAAATATTATCTAATCGATTTAGGCGCTCTAATTTTTTGACGGTGTTGTTTTGGTAGGAAAATTTTTGGCAAGCTTTCAAAAAATGGTTCAATAACGGCCTAGTCAGACATAATTTTTGGTAGCGGCTGAAATATTTAATTTTATATTTTTTTTGAAGAAAATATATTAACCCGGGCATTTTTAATTTAATATCAGAGTAAATTTTTTTAAATAAAACTTGGGTGGGAATTTTTTCATCCTCCTTTTTTTGAAGACGTCCTCCCTCGCTGATTTTTTTCAGAGTGGGAATTTTAACTCTAAAAAGATTTTGGCTTTCTTTGGATAAAATATAAAGATTGTAGATTTTATTTTTAATAATTTTCCCGCCGGGCAATCGAACATTTCTCAAACGTTCGTAAATATAACTTTGAATGCCTAATCGTAAAAAAAGCATCTGAAAATCTTTTAACAATTCCTTACTTGAAGAAAAAAGGCGGGGGTTACCTTCGTTCCCTTCGGCATCATAAAAGCCGGCTATAAAAGCCCTTATTTCTTCTATTGTTGTTTTGAAAATAAGCAGAGGGACCCGCCGCTCCGGAGCCTTTTGGGTAATACCCAGAGATTTTAAATGACGCAAAAATTTTACGTTATATATATTTAATAACCAGCCATTATGTTTTAACGCTTTAATGATTTTAGGAGAATAATTGATGGTTTTGGTGATAATTTTTCCATAGAAATCCACGAATTTTTTGTTTTTTTCAGCGATAATAACGCCGTGTCGTCTCTCGCTTAATGCGCCGTCGCCGAGGATATAGCCAACCAAACGCCAAAAATTCGGCTCGTGGAAAAATTTTCCTTTTTGGTCAATCTTTTTAATTCCGGCCACAAACATTCCTCGTCGTAAATTTCCGGCTTCCACTTCGGAAATGCCATTTTCTGAAACCGTAAAAAATCGATGAAGACGCGTAACTAAAATTTCTCTGCCTCCGGCCCAGATTTGCAAAAGATTATCAGAGGGGTGGGAATAATATTTAACCATCCGGTCATAATTAACGCGATTGTTTTTAAAGTTAAGACTGCATACCCGAGACGTTTTATTTTCAAAAGCTTCTTTTGCCGAAGTAATACCGGAACTCAAGAATATCCGGGTTTTCTCGTGAAGACAATGTCTAAGCATATGCGGGGTTACTTTTTCCGGAATACCGGCCTTACGGCCATAAAAATCAACTATTCTCTGGACGGTCCGGGGAATAATTCGGCCGATAATTTTCGGTTTTTTGGATTTGGTTAAACTGATAAATAATGCCTCATCGGTGTCGGTGCGTTTATTTAAATAATTTTTCAGGGCTTTCTTGGCTGATGCCGAAAGAAAAACCACTCTTAATTTTCCGCCTTTGCCGCGGACCGTAATTTCGCCCCGGTCAATATCCAGATGGCGGTTTAAACTGCAAAGTTCAGAAATCCGCAAGCCAGTGGAAAACAAAACTTCTAAAATGGCTTTGTCGCGCAAAGAACGTAAATCCGAACCATTGGGCGCTTCAAGTAATCTTTCCAAATCAGAATATTCAATAATTTCAATCTGGCGAGTTTGAATTCTCGGCAATTCAATTTTTTCCGGAGACAAAACATCAAAATCACGTTTGATTAAATATTTAAGAAAATTACGCAGGGCAATAATGTAATAACTTTGGGTGGTCTTTTTTAAATTTTCTCCCTTAGGAGTTTCCAGTCGGGCCAAATGGAGCCGGAAATCACGAACCTTTTCAGCGGAAATATCTTTTTCGGTTTTGATTTTAGAGAAGTTAATGAAAGCGTCGAGATAGCGCTTATAGTTTTCCCGCGTTTTAAGGGAGCGGTTTTTTTCAATCTCTAAATAGTTAAGATAATCGTTTAGAAGTTTTCGGATATCAGCCATTTTCTTATTTTAACAAAATAAACCCTCTTTGCCAAAAAGTCTTATTTTCTGTATTGTTAAAGAGAAATGAAAGATAAAGTTTTGGAAAATTTAATAAAACAAGAAATAGGGCGCCAAAAGAATACCATTAATTTGATTCCCTCGGAAAATATTGTTTCCCGAGATGTTTTAGCTGCTTTGGGTTCAGCTCTGGTTAATAAATATTCCGAAGGTTATCCGGGTAGACGCTATTATGCCGGTAATAAAATTATTGACCAGATTGAGATATTAGCAAAAGACCGGGCCAGAAAATTATTTCATCTGAGTAAAAATTGGCATATCAATGTTCAACCCTATTCTGGCTCGCCAGCCAATATGGCGGTTTACTATGCCTTACTTCAGCCGGGAGATAAAATCATGGGAATGAGTTTGCTTTTCGGCGGCCATCTCACTCATGGCTGGAAAGTAAATTTTTCCGGCCGGTTTTATAAAGCGGTCCAGTATGGCCTAAAGGCTGACGGCTATCTGGATTACAACGAAATCCGAAAATTGGCTAAAAAAGAAAGACCGAAAATTATTGTGGCCGGCGCCACGGCGTATCCCAGAATTATTGGTTTTAAAAAATTTAGCGCTATTGCTCACGAAGTAAATGCTTATTTAGTTGTAGATATGGCTCACATCGCCGGCCTAATTGCCGCCGGCGTTCACCCCTCGCCTTTTGTCTATGCCGACGTCGTAACTACCACTACTCACAAAACTCTCCGCGGGCCAAGGGGAGCCATAATATTCGCAAATCGCAAATCGCTAATCGCAAAGTATTATGGAATTGACATTGCCTCGGCTATTGATAGAGCGGTTTTCCCGGCTTTACAAGGCGGACCGCATGACAATCAAACTGCGGCCATTGCTGTTTGCCTTCAAGAAGCCCTAAGCCCCTCGTTTAAAAAATACGGACAACAAGTGGTAAAAAATGCCAAAGCCCTTGCCAAAGAGTTGCAAAAATTTGGTTTTGAACTAATTTCCGCTGGCACTGATAATCACTTGATGCTCGTTGACCTGACTAATTTAGGAATTTCTGGCCGCCAGGCCCAAGACCAACTTGAAGACTCCGGGATTATTGTCAATTGCAACACGATTCCTTTTGAAACTCGTTCTTCTTTTGACCCTTCAGGTATCCGTTTGGGGACTCCGGCTGTCACTACCCGGGGAATGAAAGAAAAAGAAATGAAAAAAATTGCAGAATTGATTTATCGAATTTTAATTCTTAAAGAAAATCCGATTTTAATCAGGCGGGAAGTTGTAAAGTTGTGTGCGGATTTCCAGCGCTCTAATCAGTTAGAGCGCTACAGTTAACTGTAGCGCTATTAATTTACCATTTAGCATATATGACAATAGACGGTAAAAAGATATCCAATGAGATTCTGGCAAAGTTAAAATTGCAACCGGTTCCTAACAAAATTTTTGCGGCAATTTTAGTCGGCAGTAATCAGACAGCAGAAAGTTTCTTAAAACAAAAAGAAAAAATTGCCAAAGAACTGGGCGTTGACTTTCGGATTTATAAATTTCCAGCCGAATTAAAAAATGATGATTTGCGCCGAGAAATCGGCAAAATTGCTTTACTTAAAAAAGTCGGCGGAGCGATTGTTCAATTGCCTTTACCCGAACACCTTAATAAGCATTACATCCTAAATGCCATTCCCCGCGAGAAAGATGTTGATGTTTTAGGCGAGCGAGCGCTCGGCGCTTTTTATAATAGCAGAAATCCAGTTTTGCCACCGGCAGTTGGAACAGTTCAAGAAATTATTGAAAATTGTAAATTGAAAATTGAAAATTTACGCATAGGAGTAGTGGGTCTCGGATTTTTAGTTGGTAAACCAATTGCTATTTGGTTAACCGCTAGATGCTCAGAAATTTATCTCTTAGACCAAGGTAGTGATTTAAAAATACTAAAAAATGCCGACTTGGTGATCGCTGGTACCGGCGTGCCCGGCTTAATAAAACCCGAAATGTTAAAAAATAACACCGGTATTATTGATTTTGGATACTCAGTAGTAGAAATGAGTAATGAGCAAGGAGTAATGAGTAAAAAAATAAGCGGTGATTTCGACGCTTCGCCAATTGAAAATTGTAAATTGAAAATTGAAAATTTTTGGTATACTCCTACTCCCGGCGGCACTGGCCCGATTTTAGTCGCAAAACTTTTTGAAAACTTCTATAAATTAAACTAACGCCCGAAACGAAAATTCTCCATCATTTCTTACTGACTCTTAAACATCAGGCACTATGCTATAGCATAGTAGTAGATAGAAGTTTCACAATTATTACGTTAACAAACCACTGGGCACTATGCTGTAGCATAGCGATATGCTAAAATTATTTAATGGATAAAAAAGAATCAATAGCCATTCCACCAATTAATAATTATCATTCCCGCCAGGAATGGGAAACTGCTTGCTGGCGGAAAATATTGGAATCTAAAGAATTGTTGTCATTACTTATTACTTCCCACGAGCGCCGCGATTTAGTCAATCGCGCTGCTGCCATTGATAGAATTATTTCCGGCAAAAGTTATCAGGAAATTGGCAATGAATTGTGGCTTTCACCTCAAACCATCAGCGTTATTAAAAAAGCCATAAACGAAAAAGCCTATCGCAGTTATCTGGAACGCAGTCATAAGGAAAGAAAGAAGAAAAAATACAGTTCCGGCCCCGTCTCTACCAAATCAAGAACCAGGCCCCGCGGCAAACCCCACCGCACAAAGTATGGAACGATTTATATACCCTACTAAACCGATGAATGGTTGACCACTATGCTATAGCATAGTGGCGTATAAAGTAATTTATTTATAACGCCACAAAATAACCAAATAAAATTCGATTTTATTTTTATTATTTTTCATTTGGGTACTATGCTATAGCATAGTACCTAGGGAGAGAAATTGCCCCGAGAGAGTTAACGCATAAAGTTAATACACAAAAAATAATAGAAAAATCGTGGCCAAAATTTTTGAGAATTTTTATAGGCTAAATATTTAAAGGTCAATTATCGAATCTAATGTTTAAAATTTTTCTTAAAAAATTTTTAATACGTTTCGTTGGCACGGTAATAAAGAGGTGTAAAATTGATGATTTCGTATTTAACTCTTTAAAGATTCAAGAACTTTCTTTTTAATTTCTCCCAAAAGTTTTTTGTCTTGTTTTAGTTTTTCCCGAGACGCTTCCAGACCGACGCCGAGTTTTTCGCTCTCAAAACTATAGGTGTTGCCGGTTTTTTTAACAACGCCACTTTTAATCGCCATATTTAAAACATCGCCTTCGTAAGAAATACCTTCACCATAAATAATATCAAATTCCGCTATTTTAAAAGGGGGAGCGACTTTATTCTTGGCTACTTTGGCCCGAGTACGGTTGCCAACCACTTCCTCGCCTTTTTTAATCTGGGCGATTCGCCGCAGGTCAACGCGCACCGAAGCGTAAAATTTCAAAGCCCGGCCGCCCGGCGTAGTAGTCGGCTCGCCATAACCCATCATTCCAATTTTTTCCCGAAGTTGATTAATAAAAATAATCAAAGTGCCGGCTCGGTCAGCCAAAGCAGTTATCTTACGCAAACATTGACTCATTAGCCGGGCCTGTAATCCGATAAACTGAGCTCCCATTTCGCCTTCAATTTCTGCCTTGGGCGTTAAAGCAGCCACTGAATCAATGACCACAATGTCAATCATCCCGGAGCGAACCAGACTTTCTAGAATATTTAAAGCCTCCTCACCGCTGTCCGGCTGGGAAATTAAAAGGTCATTAAGTTTAACGCCTAATTTTTGGGCGTATTCAGGATCCATCGCATGCTCGGCGTCAATATAAGCGGCTTTACCACCCTGCTTTTGAACTTCAGCAATGGCGTGAAGACTTAAGGTAGATTTTCCACTCATCTCAGGTCCAAAAACCTCCACGATTCGGCCCTTGGGAAAACCGCCCACTCCCAAAGCCAAATCCAAAGAAAAAGAACCGGTCGGAATTACCGCCACATCAACTTTTTTAACATCGCCCAACTTCATTATCGCCCCTTCGCCGAATTTGTCCTGAAGGGAATCCAATAGTTTATCTAAGTCACTGCCTTTTTCTAAATTTTTATTTTCTTTCTCATCTTTTTTCATTTTATCTTCTGACAAACGGTAATAATCCCATAATCCTCGCCCTTTTTATGGTTTTAGCCAGCATCCGTTGATGCTTGGCGCAGGTGCCGGTATATTTGGGGTCAATAATTTTGGCCTGAGAGGAAATAAACCGCTTAAGCAATTCCGCTTCTTTATAATCTATTGTTTTTGAGTTTTGGGAACAGAAAAAGCACTGCATACTAAAATGGCAGGTCCTCTGCCTTTATATTCTCTTCATTAATATCAATTTCCGGTAACCCCTCGCGGATAGGTGCCTCGCTTTTATTAAATCCTCCTGGTTTTGCGGCGCTCCTCGGGCCGAATTGAATCCTCTCGGCCACAATTTCTGTCCGATACTGCTTGCTGCCATCCTTTCCTTCCCATGAGCGAGTCTGGATTCTGCCCTCAACCAAGACCAAACTTCCTTTGGTAAGATACTGACTTACGGTTTCAGCTTGTCGGCCGAAAACAACAACATTATGGAATTGTACCTCTTCTTGCCGTTCGCCCTGCGGATTTTTCCAGACCCGATTAGTCGCCACTCCAAAGGAACTGACCGGGGTTCCTGAAGGCAAAGTTCGGAGCTCCGGATCGCGGGTCAGATTGCCGACTAAAAAAACTTTATTTAAATTCATTGTAGTATTTCCTCTAATTTTTTCTCTAGCGCTTCATTACTCAATGTTTCAGTTACGGTCGGCTTTTTTGGTAATTGAGGAGTGACTTCTTGGACCTGACGGCTTGAAGCCCTCTCAACCATCCCACGTTCATCCTTTTTAACAATCGGCTGAGTAATAATGGAAAATCTCAAAATTCTTGGTTCGTTTTTTAAGCTATCGGTTAAATTCCCAATGTCTTGGGAACTGCCAGAAAAATATAAATAACCGAAATAAGCGAAATTCTCCTTTTTAATAGGGTAGGCTAGTTTTATTTTTGATGTTCTACCTCCGCTGATAACCGATAATTGGAAATTTTTAAAAATTTTTATAATCCCTTTCTGATCTTCTTCTGATTTAACCAAAAAATCAATTTGGTAGTTTTTTAATTCTTTGTCCATATTAATATAATAATACTCGCTAATTAAGAATTAGCAAATAGTTGTCAGTTGTCAGTTGTCAGTAGTCAGTTGTCAGTAGTCAGTTGTCAGTCGTTGGTAGTCAGTTGTCAGTCGTTGGTTTTTTCCGAAAACCGGTTCCGGCAGGAATTAAGCGACCAATAATGACATTTTCTTTCAGGCCACTCAAATTATCCGTCCTTCCCTCGGCTGCCGCCATTACCAAAATTCGAGCCGTCTCCTGGAAAGAGGCGGCTGAAAGAAAGCTTTCGGTAGAAAGAGCAGTTTTAGTGATGCCGGTCAAAAGTTGTTTGGCCCGAGCCGGCTCTTTGTTTTTCTTTTTCGCCTCGCGATTATTTTCAAGGAATTTCGACTTTTCAACAATTTCTCCGATAATAAAATCGGTCTCTCCCGGTTCTTTAATCATTACTCGCGAAAACATTTTTTTTATAATAATTTCGATGTGCTTGTCATTGATATTGGTGCCTTCGGAAACGTAAATTTTCTGGACCTCGTTAATAATATAACGTTCAACCGCTTCCCGGCCTTTAAGTTCAAAGAGTTCTTTGATGTCTATTGAGCCCTCGCAAAGCTGGTCGCCCTTTTTCACTGCCTGTTTTGGTTTGACAAAAACAATATTTGTCCGTGGAATTGAATATTCCGTAATTTTGAATTTTTTATTCCCTTTAAGAATTTTTAATTTTATTATTTTTAACGACCCTTTTTCTTCGATATCCTCAATAATACCATCGTCCTCGGCTAAAGGCGCCTTGCCCTTGGGAATCCTGATTTCAAAAAGTTCTTGAACTCTCGGCAAACCATGAGTAATGTCAACGCCGGCCACGCCGCCGGTATGAAAAGTCCGAAGGGTTAACTGAGTCCCAGGCTCGCCGATTGATTGAGCGGCAATAATGCCGACCGCTTCGCCTGTCTTAATTGGTTCATTTCTTCCTAAATCAAGGCCGTAACATTTTGAACAAATACCATAAAGAGTTTTGCAAGTGATAGGCGAACGAATTTTTATTGACTCAATTTTTGATTTCTCAATGGCTTCGGCTGCTGGCCGCAGAATAATCTCATTGGCCTTGACGATTGTTTTTCTGCCAATTTTAATATCTTGGCAGCTGGTCCGACTAAATAATCGCTGACCAAAATTGTAGCTGAAACTTTCGCCGTCAGAGCGGAAAACTTCAATCCCCTCCTTGGTTCCGCAATCGTTTTCCTTAATTATCAAGTCCTGAGCCACATCGACCAATCTTCTGGTGAGATAACCGGCCGAGGCGGTTTTTAACGCTGTATCAATCAGTCCTTTCCGGGCGCCGTGAGTATTAATAAAGAATTCCAGAACATTTAACCCTTCTTTATAAGAAGCCTTAATTGGCAATTCAATGGTTTCTCCCTTAGGACTCTGAACCAATCCTTTCATTCCCGCCATCTGCGCCGGCTGCGACCATCCCCCCCGGGCCCCGGAATCAATAATTGAATAAACCGGACCATAGTGGTCTAAATAAAGAGGAACCTTTCGGCCAACCTCACTTACCACCCTTTCCCAAACTTCAATTGTTTTTATCCGCGATTCCGAACTTGTCAGAAGTCCGTCTTGATACTGTTTTCTAACTATCGCTATCTCTTCCTCGGCTTCTTTTAAAATTTTCTTTTTTTCCGGAGGGATAACCAAATCACTCATTCCCCAGCTGACCCCGGATAGAGTTGCCCAACAGAATCCCAGTTTTTTAACTTCATCTAAAATTTGCCAAACTTCTTTAAGTTCGTATTTTTCTATTAATTCGGCGACTAATTTTTGTAATTCTTTTTTATTTAGGGTTTTGTTAACGAAAATGAAATCTTTGCCTCCTTCGCCGAAGTGGCTACGAAGGCCGAGTGGTAAGACGCTGTTAAAAATCAGTCGGCCGACGCTGGTCTCAACAATCTCGTTTTTTATTCTTACTTTAATTGGCTCGTTAATTTTCAGATAGCCAAAATCATGAGCCAAAATCGCTTCCTCGGGGCTTGAAAAAATTTTCTCACTTTTAGTTAATCCGCGTTCTTCTGCTGCTATTATCTTAGTAAGATAGTAGCAGCCTAGAACAATGTCCTGGGAAGGACTGACGATTGGCTCTCCAGTGGCTGGCTTTAAAATATTGCTACTGGAAAGCATCAATTCAACTGCTTCTTCCTGGGCCTCTTCTGTTAAGGGTAGATGAACGGCCATCTGGTCGCCGTCAAAATCAGCGTTAAAGGCTGTACAAACCATCGGCGGGATCTTGATGCATAAGTCTTCAATAAGAATTGGTTTAAAAGCCTGAATTCCCAAGCGGTGGAGCGTGGGGGCGCGATTTAAAAGCACTTTTTTATCGCTGATAACCTCTTCTAAAATTGCCCAAATTTCCGAGGAGCCGACCTCAATTAAATGATTGGCATTTCTAATATTATGAGCCATTCCCTTTTCAATGATTTTATTGATAACAAAAGGTTTAAAAAGCTCTAAAGCCATTTTTTTGGGAATGCCAGCTTCATTAAGCCGTAATTCCGGACCAACCACAATTACTGAGCGACCTGAATAATCCACTCTTTTACCCAAAAGATTTTGCCGGAATCTTCCCTGCTTCCCTTTTAACATATCAGCCAAAGACCGAAGAGGCCGGCGCTGGCTGGAAAGCTGGGGCTGAGTGCCGAAACGAGCGGTATTGTCAATTAGAGCATCAACTGCTTCCTGTAACATTCTCTTTTCATTGGTAATAATAATTTCCGGAGCTTTTAATTCCATCAATTTTTTTAAACGGTTATTGCGGTTAATCACCCGGCGGTATAAATCGTTCAGGTCAGAAGTGGCGTAGCGGCCGCCGTCTAAAGCCACCATTGGCCTAAGGTCCGGAGCTAGCACCGGCAAAACCGTTAAAATCATCCATTCCGGCCGGCTATTATTTTTTATAAAAGAGCGGATTAATTTGAGGCGATAAAGCAGATAGCGTTCCCGGCTGATGTCTTTTACGGCTTCTAATTCTTTCTCGATTTTGAGGGCCTCTTTTTTCAAATCAATATTCTCTAAAATTTTTCTCACTGCTTCGGCACCGCTTGAGGCCTCAAAAACATTGGCAAAACGCCGGGCCAAATTAAAATACTCGGTCTCAGTCAGAATCTTTCCTGGTTTTAATGAAAGTAGGTCTTCTTTGGCCTGAAGTCTGGCTCTTTTTAACTCCTCGAATCCCTCGGTTTTCTTTCGTGATTTAAATTCGCGCTCCAATTCCTCCAGAACCTTTTTTCTATTTTCTTCATTAATATTAGTAACAATATAAGCCGCGTGGTAGATTACCTTTTCCAATTTCTGGAGGGGCGTATTAAGAAACAGACCGAGTTTTGAGGGAATGGTTCTTAAGAACCAGACATGGCTGACCGGAGTGGCTAATTTAATATGACCCATTCTTTCGCGCCGGACCGATGAACGCGTCACTTCCACGCCGCAACGGTCGCAAATTATTCCCTTATAGCGAATCCGGCGATATTTACCGCAATAACATTCATAATCTTTAGTGGGGCCAAAAATACGCTCGGAAAAAAGACCGTCCTTTTCCGGCCGCTGGCTTCGATAATTAATCGTTTCGGCTTTTAAGACCTCCCCATAAGACCAGGAGAGGATTTCTTCTGGAGAAGCAATTTTAATTTTTAAAGCATTAAAATTCATATCGCTTCGCTTTTAAGATACTAATATACGAATTTATGCTAATCAACGAATGAATACGAATAAAAATTATTAGTATCCATTCGTATCATTAGTATGCATTTGTATATTGGTATCACAATTATTTTTTTCTTTCTCTATTGTTTCCACTCCCAAACCCAAGGCCTTAAGCTCGTTTACCAAAACATTGAAAGCCGAAGGAATGCTGGGGTTTTTGATTTTTTCGCCTCTGATGATGGCTTCGAAAGACGCACCTCGACCAAAAACGTCGTCGGATTTGATGGTTAACATTTCCTGAAGCGAATGGGCTGCTCCATAACCTTCTAAGGCCCAAACCTCCATCTCACCAAAGCGCTGGCCTCCAAATTGAGCTTTTCCGCCCAAGGGCTGTTGGGTAATTAATGAATAAGGGCCGGTAGAACGCATATGGATTTTATCCTCTACTAAATGGTTAAGTTTGAGCATATAGATATAGCCCACGGTTATTGGCTGAGAAAATGGCTTACCGGTTCGGCCATCATAAAGAAAGACTTTACCGGTTTCGGAAAAGCCGGCTTTTTTAAGCTCAGATTTTATTTGCTCTTCTGTGGCGCCGACAAAAACCGGGCTAACGGCCCGATAGCCGAGTTTCTGAGCCGCCATTCCCAAGTGGGTCTCAAAAACCTGACCCAAATTCATTCTTGAGGCAATGCCTAAAGGATTTAAAATAATGTCCACCGGCGTTCCATCTTCTAAATAAGGCATATCTTCCACCGGCCGAACCTGAGAAATTACTCCTTTATTGCCGTGCCGGCCAGCCAATTTATCGCCGGCCCTTACTTTTCTCAGTTGGGCAATGTCGATTTGGATTTTTTTAATCACTCCGGGCTCAAGTTTATCGCCGCGGTCTCGGGAAAAAATTTTAATGCCTACCACTCGGCCGGATTTACCATGAGGCAAAACCAAGGAAGTATCTCGAACATCAGCGGCTTTTTCGCCGAAAACAGCCCGCAGTAATTTTTCTTCGGAGGTCAATTCCACTTCGCCTTTAGGAGAAATTTTGCCAACCAAAATATCGCCGGCATTGACCTCAGCTCCGATTCTAATAATTCCTTCTTCATCAAGATTTTTAAGTTTTTCCTCCGGAACATTGGGAATATCCGGGGTGATTGTTTCTGGTCCTAATTTAGTGTCCCGAATATCGCAATAAAAATCTTCAATGTAGATTGAGGTGAATAAATCGTTTTCCCTGACTCTTTCCGAAAGAATAATGGCGTCTTCAAAATTAGCGCCTTCCCAGGAAATAAAGGCCACTAAAAGATTCTGACCCAAGGCGAGAACACCATCCTCACTTGAAGAACAGTCAGCTAAAATTTCTCCTTTTTTTATCCTCTGACCTTTCTTTACTAATGGTCGTTGAGAAATAGAGGTATAGTAATTTGACCTTCTGAATTTATGGACAGGATACACCTTTATGGTCTTCCGCGTAGTTCCGCGTGTTTTTTCGCGTGGTTCCGCGTCTTCCTCAACAATAATAGAACGGCCATCAACCTCTATTACTTCTCCATCATTTTCGGCAATGAGCAATCGGCCGGAATCAAAAGTTGTCTTCTCTTCCATACCAGTGGAAACCAAAGGCGCCTGGGGTTTTATCGGAGGCACGGCTTGACGCTGCATATTAGCGCCCATCAGCGCCCGATTAGCATCGTTGTGCTCAAGAAAGGGAATCAAAGAAGTGGCTACTCCAACTACCTGATTGCTAGCGGCATCAATAAATTCTACTTCTTTTCTTGAGCAAGTTGCCGGCTTGCCATAAAATCGGACTTCCACTGTATCTCTGGTGATTCTTTGCTGGCTATCCAACTCAGTACTTCCTGAGGCAATTTTGTATTTTTCTTCTTCCAAAGCATCCATCCAGACGACCTCTGAAGATACTTTTCCGTTTTTAACTTTTAAATAAGGAGTTTCTAAAAAGCCGAGTTCGTTGAGCCGGCTATAATTGGCTAAATGGTTAATTAATCCGATATTTTGTCCCTCTGGCGTCTCAATCGGACAAATTCGGCCGTAATAAGAACTGTGGACATCACGAACCTCAAAGCCGGCTCGCTCACGAGTTAAGCCACCAGGGCCCATAGCCGAGAGTCGTCTCTTATGCTCCAATTCGGAAAGTGGATTAACTTGATCCATAAATTGGGAAAGCTGAGAAGAGGCGAAAAATTCTCTAACCACCGCTACCAATGGCCGAGCATTAATTAATTGAACAGGCGTTAAAGTTTCTAAATCCAAAGTGGACATTCGGTCCTGAATGATTCTGCGCAACCGAGCAAAACCCACATAAAGTCGGTTTTGGAGGAGTTCTCCGACAGCTCTAATTCGACGGTTGCCTAAATGGTCAATATCGTCTGGCTCAGCCAAGGGATTGTTGTTTGACTTGATAATTTCTTTGACCGTCAAAATTAAGTCTTCTAAGTCAAGAGTTTGGCCTTGTTTGTTTTTGATTCCCAATCTTTGATTCAGTTTAAATCTCCCGACGCTGGAGAGATTATAGCGGTCAATTCGATGAAACATCGCGTCAATTAAACTCTTGGCATTTTCTGGGGTGGCCAAATCGCCTGGCCGAAGTCTTTTATAAATTTCACTGTAAGATTCGGGGATATTTTTTGCCGGGTCTTTCTTTAGAGTCATCTCAATAAATTTTAAAGGTCCTTTATCAACGTCGCTAAAAATTTTGCCCATTTCCTCGCTGTCTTTTAATCCAAAAATTCTTAAAAGGCCGGTCACCGGCGTCTTGCGGTGGCGGTCAATTTTAACAGCCAGCATCCCGTCAGAGTCAGTCCCAAACTCCAACCAAGCGCCGCGGTTGGGAATAATTTTAGCTCCGAAAAGTTTTCGGCCCCTAAAAACCTCAGCCGTGAAGAAAACTCCAGGAGAACGAATCAGTTGAGAAACAACTACTCTCTCGATACCGTTAATGATAAAAGTGCCCCTTTTCGTCATAATTGGAAAATCGCCCAAGTAAACCTCTTGCTCTTTGGTGCTTTTGTTCCGATGATTAAGTAATTTTATTTTGGCTCTCAGCGGCGCTTCATAGGATAGACCCTTAAACCGCGAGGTTTCTTCGTCGTATTTCGGTTCATCAAAATAATAATCCAGGAAATAAAGCTCTAAGTCTTTTCCGGAATAATCTCTGATTGGCGATAATTCATCAAAAAGTTCTTTAAACCCTTTTTTGACAAACCAGTCCCAAGAGCTAGTTTGGATTTCCGCTAAAAATTGTTGCTTGATAAACGGGCCGGGTTGAGACGAAAAAATTTTAATAGGAAGTTTCATGACAATTATATTTAGGACACAAAAAAATGCCCTTTCCCTTATTCCTTGGGGTTAAAAAAGACGATTTATTTTCTTAGTAAATATATGGCACGATTGTTGTTGTGCTCATCTAATGTTTTGCTAAAAATTGTTTTTTGGGTTTTCGGGTCAGAAAGATAATACCAATAATCTGTTTTCTGGGGATTTAAAACTGATTTTATTGATTCTAAGCCAGGGTTGGCAATCGGACTTTTGGTCAGACCGGGATAAAGATAAGTATTGTAAGAAGAATCAATTTTATAATCCAGCTCTGTAAGTGGCAGACAACCCAAAAATCTACCGGAACATTTAGCATAAACCAAGCTCGCATCAACTTGAAGAGGCGTACCGGTTTTTAATCTTTTCAATAAAATTCCGGCGACAATTTTTTTCTCCTCATAATCAGGAATTTCTTTTTCTAAAAGGGAAGCTAAAATTAATTTATCTAAAATATTATCACTGCCTTCAAAAAAGGGCAAGGCTTTAATTTCAAAATTGTCTAAAAACTTGTGGATAACTAAATTTATATCAGAACCGGGGAAAAAACGATAAGTGTCGGGTAAAAGAAATCCTTCTAATGTCTTTGCTTCAGCCAGCCAGGGATAATCATTTTTAAAAAGATTAATATCTAAATTTACCAAATCATTCGGCTTAATAATATTTAGCAAGCTTAACTTGTCGTCAATTTCTTTTAATGTCATTCCCGGAGTAATCATTACGGAAATTTCCTCCGGTCCTTTTGTCAAAACCTTAACCAGTTCAGGAATAGAAATATTAGTTGCTAAAATATATCGGCCCGGCTTGAATTGACGGACTTCACCAGTTATCAAACTATAAATTTTAAAAATTATTTTTGACCGAATAAAATTTTCAGCTTTAAGATTATCGGCGATTTCGTTGAAACTCATCCCTCTCTTTATTTCTAAATCATGATAAGTTATAACTGAGTTTTTAATGTTCAAAAATTGAAATAGATACAAAAACAACAAACTTAAACCGATGACCAACAACCAGCAACCGACAACTAATAATCCTTTATTGATATTCATCATAATTCATAAAGAACGACGGACAAAAATCGCCTGAATCATACCTATTAAAATTAGATTAGTCAAGAGGCTAGAGCCGCCATAGCTTAAAAACGGAAAGGTTACTCCAATAACCGGCGTCAGTCCCAAATTTGAACCAACGTTAAAAATAAATTGGACAGTTAACAGAATAGCTGTTCCCAGACAAATAAACCGATTGAAATTATTATCGGCATTCAGGCCAATTTTGATAATCCTTAAAATTAAGGCTGCAAAAACCAGAATTATCATCAAGCCCATCAACAGCCCCCATTCTTCAATAAAAGCCGCGAAGATAAAATCGGTTTGCGCCTCAGGTAAAAAACCTAACTGCGCCTGAGTTCCTTGTTGAAACCCCTTGCCAAATAATCCGGCTGAGCCAATCGCGATTTTTGATTGAATAACACTGTAATTAATTCCTAAGGGGTCGCGGACAGGAAAGAAAAATCCTAAAATTCTCTCTTTCTGATAGTCCTTTAAAATACCCTGCCAGACTATTATCCCTAAAATAGAAAAAATAATCAAGGCGATAATTAGATGCCGATATTTGATGCCGCTCACCAAAAGGAATCCAAACCAAAGACAAAAAAGAATGAGCACTGAGCCGAAATCAGGTTGAAGAGCAATAAAAAATCCAGGGATTAAGAAATAAATAAACGAGGTAATTAAAAAGGAGACTCTGCCAATTCCGATATGTTTTCGACTGAAAAAATGGGCAAAGAAAATAATTAAAACTAATTTAGTAAATTCCGAAACCTGAAGACTAAAAGGTCCCAGAGGAAGCCAGCCTCTCGTTCCTCTGATGGTCGGCGCCAAAAAATAAGTAGCTATCAAAAGTAAAATTGATAAAAAGTAAAGACCAAAGATTACGCCGCGATAATTAATATAAGGCCGCCAGTCGAACCGAATAATCAAAAATATTAAAACAAAACCAAAGACAATCCAAAGAAGTTGCTTATAAAATAAAGATGGAGCGGTGCTTAACAAACTCGTTAGGCCCGCGGCCATTAAAAAAAGAACGGCTAAGTTTAATTTCCAATCAAATTGTTTTAGAAATGTCATTTTGACTTATATTGTAAGGTTTCCCTGGGCTGTTAATCGGTGCCTTTTGTTTCGTAAATAATTAAGATAGCTGGCAACAGCAATCATTGCGGCATTATCAGTACAGAATTTTTTTGCTGGAACAAAAAAATTGACATTTGACAATTGACTTTTGACAATTGATTTGAATTGCTTTTGTAAGGTTTTATTGGCAGCCACGCCGCCGGAAATTAAAATGGACTTAGCTTTATATTCTTTGACCGCTCTCAGAGTTTTATTAATTAAAACATCAAAAACAGCGGTCTGAAAACTGGCAGCCACATCTTCAAGTTTAACATTTTTATTGTCTCGGAGGTAATATAAGACCGCAGTTTTTAGCCCGGAAAAGCTGAAGTCATAATTTTTTTGGTTAATCATTGGTCTAGGAAATTGAATGATATTTGGCCTGCCCTGAGCTTGCCGAAGGACCAATTTTTCAATCTCCGGGCCGCCGGGATAAGCAAGGCCTAATAATCGAGCCACCTTATCAAAAGATTCGCCCACTGCATCATCCCGGGTCTCGCCAAGTTTCTTATAATGAACTAAGTCTTTCATTAAAATCAGCATCGTATGACCGCCGCTAACAATTAGTGCCACCGCCGGGAAAATACTCTTTTGCGCTTCCCCATGGGGAAGCGCTTCCCCGTGGGGAAACGCTTCCCGATAGGGAAGCAAAAAACTGTAGAGATGACCTTCTAAATGGCTCACACCGACTAATTTAAGTTTTGAGCTATGAATTTTGAGTTTTGAGTATAATGCTTTCGCGAAATTTATGCCCACCCAAAGGCACGGCTCTAAACCAGGACCCACAGTAACGGCGATTAAATCGATTGCGTTTAGAATTTTGGATTTGGAATTTAGAATTTGTTTGGAAATTGGAAAAGACCCTCCGGGGAGTTGCCTTCGGCAACAGTGGAAATTGGAAATTTTAAGAATTTTCCCGAATAAAACGGGAAGATTTTTAAGATGCTCGCGCTTGGCTAAATTCGGGACAATGCCGCCATAAGGCCGGTGAATTTTTATTTGCGAGGCCACCAAATTTTTCAAAATTTTAAATTGCGGACTTTTTAGACCGCCTTTGGCTTCCACGAGTGCAACAGCCGTCTCGTCACAACTTGTCTCAATAGATAAAATGCGCATAATTATAAGTAAGAAGCCTGCCCCGTGGTGAGCTTTGCTCTACTACGGGGTTTCAATAGCAAGGATTTTTATATAAAATAATATATACTCTCTATTTATTGATGTAAACAAAATTCATTGATGTAAACAAAAAGGCGGGGAAGGTTTTCTCCGCCTTTGTCTACGATATTGGATTAAAGGTTTTCCTTTAATTTTCTAACCACTCGAGGAACCAACCTTACTATCTGTTTCTTTGAAGAATACCCGACAGTAGTATTCATTCCATCTTCAAGATAGAGGACTAATCTATCGCTTTGATATACTTCGATGTCGACCACCACTACTCCCATAGCATATATCCCCAACCAACCTCCTAAGGGGGCAGGCCGATCACCAATTTTTGTTTTGATGACCAAGGATTCAGGCTTGGGTTGCTTTAATAATAAAAATCCACTTTTCTCTAACTCAGTACTTAAAGCAATTCTGAACTCTTCGGCAATCTCCTCATTATTAGTCGGCAACCCGATATCTTTTATCCCCCAACTGGCCAGTTTTGGATCTTGGTAGGTTTTTATCTCATCGATAAAAACCTCGTTTGTTTTTAGGGCGGAAATATAAGTTTTTACCGGGAAACTCGCGCAGCCCGCCGCCAATAACACAAATAACAACGACAGGAACCGTATTTTCATTCTAATCACCTCCTTAAATAAATTTGGCTCGGCCTTAGAAAAAGTTCGACCGAGCCAGTTCATCAGTAATGGCTGTAGCTAAGGATTAATTTCCTTGCTCCGTCCTGTTCTGAAACCTCTATTTTTCCATCTTTTCTAAAAAAAATTCTCATCGTCCCGGTTAAATCCTGCGAAGGAAACCAAACTTTTACTAAATATTCCCGGAACGAATCAATAGAGGAAGAAGCTGTGACTTTTCTATCTATTACATAGAAAAATGGAAAAACAACTTCTTTTTGCTCAAGAGGATTTCCAGAGCGATAAATAGCATATACCGTTCCCCGACCAGTAGGTTCAAAACTGTAAACTATTGAACCTTCTTTGTTTTCGCCTTTCCATTTCCCCCAAAGATGCTCATCTGCATTTGCGAGATTGCAAATAGCGAACAAACCTATTACCAACAAAACTATCAAAATTGACCATTTTCTCATAAAATCGCCCCCCCTTCCTTTGTGTTTTTTTTAATTTTTAAGTCTAACATAAAGTATAGCAAATTAAAAACAACTTGTCAACAAAGACAGCTTCTATTTAAAAAGTCGGATAAATGGATGACTATTGAGGAATTTTAGCTACTCTCTCTTTCTTTAAGGCAATCATCTTAGCAATGCTTAAAATAACCAGTACAATTCCAATCGCCAAAGTTAGACCGACATCAATTGCTTCTGGAACATCTAAAAAGGCAAATCCAGCAAGCAGAATTCCCAAAATTAAAATAATAATTTCTCTTAGCATGTTTTCGACGTTTACTCTATTTAATATTTTTTAACGGGGTATTACCTCTCTTAGCCGAGGCGTAAAGCCGACATTAACTGTGGCTTGGTAAGACCTTGAGCCATCAAGACCAGAACAGGTTAAGGTATAGGTAGTGGTTTTGGTTGGTCTGACTCCTTTGGTGCCGGAAACATTGTTAACTGAACCGATTCCTTGGTCTATAGAGCAGGGATCAGCATATTGGCAAGACCAGGATAAGGTAGAGCTGGCTGGCGGAATAATAGAGGTGGGGTTAGCCGTAAAACTGCATCGGGGAACTTGAATAACCCGAACATTTTCTGTATCAGAGGCACTGCCGCCAGGACCAGTGCAGGTTAAGGTAAAGGTATAAGTGCCTCTGGGTTTGGTCAGAGATTCAGAGCCGCTAGTTGGTTTAGAACCTGACCAATCACTAGAAGCAACACAAGAATTAACATTAAAAGAAGTCCAGGACAGATTAATAGGGTCAGGTATTTCAACAACCTCTGGAGCGTTCAGATTAACCTTGGCAACGCAGTCGGCATCGACTGTACATTGATTAGTACCAAAACCGCTAAGCACAACACAAGATAATCCTTGACATTCATTGTGGGTGTAAGTAGGAGCTCCTTGTGGTGCCCCGGTTCCGCCAGCGCTTCCACCATTGCAACCAGTGAAAAATGCATTGTTATTACCTCTTACCGTACAATCTAAGGCTCCGGCGCCAATAGTAGCAGCGCCAATAAGAGTTGCACCTGCGGCCCCTGTTCCAATTCCATACGCCGACACTCCGATAACCGGAGCAAGAACCGGAACAAGAATTGCTGCAACCACAAGCACTACCGCAACTATGACTGTAAGGACAGTAGCCACTCCCTTGGCAAAAGCAATAAAAGGAAAGAACAAAAAAAGACCAGTTATGATACCAAGAAAAAAGAATAACTTTTTCTTTAAAACTGATAGATTCATATTATTCTAATTATAGAAATATAGGATAAAGGTTGTCAACCCATTAATTGTGGATAACTTAAATAATAAAAGGGCAGAGAAAATATTTACCCTGCCCTTACTGAATTTAAAACCCAACCTAAAGGAATGCTTTTTCAATGTTTTTAGCAACCCTCTTAGCCCATAGAGTAAATATGAACCGGCGGGAGTATATCCCTGTATTTCCGCCTACTGGCTGACGGCTTTCAAAGAGAATCTCTCCTTCCCTAGATTTTCCGATGAAGTTCATCTCCCCTGTAAAATCTGTAGATGTTCTTATCTCCCGCCATTTCGTGAGTGTCCCAGAAATGCGTAGTATCGCAGCCGATCTGTTATTTTCCTCTCTAACAACTTGGTAATTTCCCTTCAGTTTCTCTTTTAGTTCAGTAAAAATAACCTGGTTAAATGTTTCTAAGACATTGGTTGGTATATTGACACTCGGGCCGAGTTTTAATTCCTCTAAAACAATGACCTGAAATTTCGGCCATTTGTCTTTCTCCACTAAATACTTGGTGGAGGCAAAAGTGCAACCGCCTAAAAACACCACTATTGCCAACAAAACTAATATTTTTCTCATCTTAATTCCTCCTTTCTTTTCCGCTATAGCCCTAGATGAGCTCAAAAAAATCCTGACAGGTCTTCTTAGCTAACTTTTCAGCGACTTTTTTTATTGTTTTGTCGTCTGAAAGCCCGATATTCTCCGCGGCATCTCTTACGATTTCTATTCCTCCAGTTATGACCCATTGGGTTGTTCCGAGCGACGTAGTGATGTAGGTAATAGCTGGTTGAAACATAATTCTAATCTCAATCATGGCCTGCTTGTTATTAGCCTCTACTAGAGCTAAACCCTTCTTTTCAAATTCCTGTTTGACTGTTTCAATAAAATAAGCAGCGAATTTTTTTTGCTTTTCAGATGGGTTTATCTCTACTTTCTCGCTAATTGCCCGGCCACCATACTTGCGTTGGTGGTAAGCAAGCTTATAATAGACCTGTTTGTCTACATCTACCTTAATTTTGTTGCCAGTGTAGCCGTAGACTGTCTTCACATTTCTGATTGATTCAAGCATTGTTCCGCAACTGATGAGCAAAAACCCAACTGCCAACAATAACAACAAAAATCCTATCTTTCTCATCTTTTCTACCTCCTTATGAACGGCTTTTATGTTCGTTCTTTGTTAAGATTCTTTCTCGGATTAAGCCAATCTTAATCCTTTCAAATTTAGCAAAATTGTACTCCTTCTTTAGGAAAATGTCAAGTTATGAATGTAATATGTACATACATGTTGCACTCTCTCATCAAAAAGTTTTTCCATATCCATTCGCGTTTTCTTTAGTTGATAAATTTTATAATTCGTTTTTCATCCAGTCTTTGGGCATAATGATTGTTTTTATTCCCAATTTTTTAGCGTAGTCGTACTCCCCGCTACAGTATCGAGTGAAAGAAGGACAATATTTTATTCTCTTTGAATATTAAAAGAAGAAAGAGCGTTTTAAAAACGCTCTTTATTTATTGGACTCCAATAACTTCAAAATTTTTTTCCCTAAAACATATTTCATCGCCTTTTTTCTTGCCGCGTATCTCATGAACTAATGGAGTCGCAATCGATATAGATATAACTTTTTGCCCATTTATTTCTACAGATTCTCCTCCCCTATCTGGTACAATCAGATACGTAATAATTTCCTCCGTATCGGTGTTCTTTAAAGCAACCAGACTTCCTCCCGTTACGATTTCTCCTTTTGTTTCATAAAGATCTATCTTTTTCAATAAGATTAGTGTTTCTTGGGCTTCGGAAATCCTCTTCTGGATTCCCAACGCTAAATTACTAAATTGAAATTTCATTGTGTCAGAATGAGAGACATTACTACCAGGCGATTCTCTAGCATCTTGTTGCGTCTGTTCAAGCGATATCTTTAATTGTTTGATCTTTTCTTCCTCGGCCTTAATAAAGGCTTTTAAGGCTTCTTTTTTATTCAACATATCGTAACCTCCCTTTATTTTATTTTGTAAAGTACAACGTCTCTTATTTAAGAAGATAGTAGTTTGTCAGAAATTTGTCAATAAATTGTCTATGATACTAACATTTTGTAAAATCCAAGGTTGGAAATTAAATATTATAATGGACTTTGATTATTTAGGGAAAAGTGAGCTCTCTTGGTATTACACCATATCAGCCAATTGAGTAATTGCTTCTACGCGTGGAAGTAATATTAATGAGCTCTTGGTATACCTATTTCGATTTCCACTTAACGAATTTCAATTTTTAAAAAACCTAAGGCATGTCTTCAACAAGCTCAGACAATAATATAATATAATGACTTTGGTTAAATGTTTACTATCTAAATAGGATAAATATGATTAAAAACTCCATAGGTCTTAAACCCTAAAGTTTTCCAGAATCTGTTTGATCTTATGCGTAAATTTATGCTTTAAAATGAATTTTCGAAATCTTCTTGTTTTTTATAAAAAAATAGAGTAGATTTAAGATATGACAATCCATATTTTAACAAAAAATCCGGGTAAAATTTTAGTTGCAAAGAGTATTTTTGATGCATGTGGAATTGAAATAATTTTTGTTGATAAAGAATATCCAGAAATTCAAGCTGACACAAGCTTAGAAATAGCTAAATTCACTGCGTTGCAAGCAGTGAAAGATCTAAATATCCCAATTATAAGAGAGGATCATAGCTTATTTATTAATGCTTTGGGCATACCCGGGCCCTATACCAGCTACATCGAAAAAAAATTACCTGTTGAAAAATTGTTAAAATTAATGCGGGGTCAATCTGACAGAACCGGTTATTTTGAAGTTGCCACTGTCTATGCAGAACCAAGTGGCTGCATAAAAGAATTTATATTCCAGGTACCGATTATTATTGCTAATGAAGAAAAAGGTAACCTGCAGAGCGGTTGGAACAGAATTATCCAGCTCCAAGGAGAAAATAGGACTTTGGCAGAATATCCCGAAGAGGAAAGAATTAATATCTGGAATAAAAACTACAGAAAAATAGCTGATTGGCTTATTTCAAAGAAGGAATAGTCATTCTACCTTCTCAAAAAAACCCTTCAAAACACAGCGGGTGCCTACGTCCAATATGGTTTTAGTTTGTGTAACTGGCGTAATTGGATACAGGTTGTTTTTATTTAGAATACTAATTAAATTTTTCTTTGATAACAACACCATTGGTAAGCCGGAGGGTGTGATATAAGTAGATTTTTGATTCTTTACTTTTTTTAATTTAGAATCAATGATTTTTGAACAAAATATATTTAAGGCTAATTTCCCGTGCTTTTTCAAAACCCTAGCAGATTCTTTAATAGCAATTACTAATTCTTCAATGGAATATACATTATGAAATACACCATTAGATACTACAAAATCAAAGGTTCTAGTTCGATAGGGGAGCGAAAGCATAGACGCCATAATTATTTTTTTGGCTTTATCTTTGTCAAATTTCTCTACTCTTTTTTTTGTAATTTTCACCATTCCCTTATGCAAATCACAACCATAGACATCGAAGCCAAGCTTGAACAACATTTCAGTATTCCTTCCTCCTCCGCAGCCCATATCTAAAACTTTTTTATCCTTCGAATCCTTTATTTTAGAAAAAAAGCCCAACAAATACTTTGATGGTTTCTCATTTGCAAAATCTATAATTTGTTTTCGGGAATTCCAAAATTTACTAACTGTTTTTTTATGCATTTATTTTTACAATTTTGTATTTATTATTTTCTATTTTAGTAGTGATTGTTTTTAATCCCACTTTTTTAAATACTTCTAAGCAGCGATTTTTGTTTTTTGTTATAGCAAAGATTCCTGGCCCAACCGAAGAAATTGACAAAACGTCGGTTATTTCTTTTTTCTTTAAAAAAGCTAACTTATTAGTCAGACTGACTAATTTAGGGTACACAAAAGAACAATTTTTAATACTGCCCATATTAAAACGATAATCATAAATTACATCTCCTATCGTTGCAAGGTCGCCTTTTTCCATAGATGGCAGAACTTTATGAAAAATATTATAAGCGATTTGGGGGCCGAATTTCTCACCAGTTTTTTTGAATTTCTTTAAATTTTTTATTTCTTTTCTAAGCATAGTCATAGAATCTTCCTGTTTAAAATCTGACGGTATGCCTATTATAACTTGGTAGCAAGAGAGAATATTCATAGTTTTTACCACACAACTATCACCAGCGATAATTAAAAGTCCCCCTTCAAAAATTCCCGCTGCCGCCGAACCGCCTATACATTGCACTGGATTAATAAAATTTTCATCATTTTCAATTTCTTCGCCATGATTTTGGGCAAGGTATCTAACCAGAGTAGCATCATCAATGGGTCTACCATAAATTTCATTAATTGCGCAGGCAACAGCAGCAATTAAACCACTACTTGAGCCAAGACCACAATGCCTAAATTCATTAATATTATCAACATCAATGTGCAATCCTTCTCTAAATTTTAAGACCTGTTTTATTAATAAATAAGCGTGTTTGATTAAGGATTTTCTTTTTGAAATTTCTGATATTTCTAACCTTCCTTGCTGATTTTCAAGAATTTCTACCTTTACATTCTTAAAGATGGCTACCGAAAAAACTACTTCGCCGGGTGTATAAACTAGGTTTTTATTGGTGGCTATCTTGCTAGGGTCTATAGCCATCGCATTAAGACGGCTGGGAAATTTTATCTTGACATATCGATAAACTGGCTTTACTTTTTTAATTTTTACTCTAATGGGATTAAAAATCGTCCCTACTCTGAACGGCTCAAAATCTGTTTTCATAGACATTGATTTTTTATTTAAAGTTTGGGGCCTCTCTAACTTTAATTATCGAGGCCCCTTATTATAAGGTACTACTTTTGCCGGGAATAACCTAGCTTGAAAAAAAATATTTCTTCAACTTTAGCTCTTAAATCTTTTTTAGAACCATCATTCAAAATTTTAATATCAGCATATGGAATAATCGTTGAAATACCCATCTTTTCATCTTTGCCAAGCAGCTCCTTAAATCTTTTTAGAGAAATTTTTTTGTGTTCTTTTAGACAATAATGTCTTTGTAAAACACTAATTGGAGCATCTATGTAAATAATCACATTCTTCTTGTTCTTAAAGAGCCCAACCTTATTAATTATATACTTTAATCCCCTGAAAGATCTACTACCAACAATTATTAAATCTTGTACAGAATTTAACTGACTTAAAATCCTCTCCTTATGCTTTTTGACTTCTTCAACTATGATATCATCTGTAAATGTTGGACCGAAAATCTTTTCTTTTTGTTGACACCATAACTCAAAATTGATATCCTCTGCTTCTACTTTATGCTTTCTTCTTAAAATTCCACCGAGATCTAAATATTCAAAGTCGTATTCAGAGAGCATTTCAGCAACCGTTGTCTTTCCCGCACCATGTGGACCTGTTAAAAAAATCATCTTACGCCTCCTTTTCTTTAAAAACTATACTAAAAACACGTTTTCCCGGCTTTTTACAATATAAGGAACTATTATACTTTACCCCATATTTACTATTGTCTCTGACAGTAAAATTTCCTTCATTATATAGCTTAGAAATCCATTTATCGCAATAAATATTTTCCTCCTCTTCGCTACCACTTACGGGAAAATTCTCTAAAAATCCGCCTAATGAACTATTATTTATATAGATCCATTTTTCAGCCTCCAAGGATGGATCTATCCCTAATAATCTTATAAGATTACCGCTGTATTTTCTGTTTAAATATGCGCGTGTGACTTCGGGAAGCCAAGCGGCTTTTTTAGATCTACCAGTAATTTTAAAGAGCTTTATACCAATCTTTTCATAAAAACGCAGATCTTCCGGCCTTATAAAATTAGCCTTAATAAATTCTCGTGGATACAATAATTTTTTTGTATTGCATACAGTATGGAATGGCTTATCAATATTTCCTCCGCTCAAATGTTTATAGTGAGCTTCTCGATTTGGACATCGCCTTAAACAACTTTCGGTAGCCATTAATTCAATTTCAATACTCCATTTTTTTGACTTCTTTATTATTTCTTTTAGATCTTTAAAATTTCTATTCGTATCATGATGAACTACAACCCGGGAAGGAAAAACTGTTTTAAATGTTTCTAATTGTTTTACATTTTTTATACCGGCTATTGTTGAGATAAATATCGGGATTTTGGGATATTTTTTTCTTATAAATTCCATTAGCTCATAAGATGTAATCATTAGAGCATCCGCCTTAAATTTATTAACTATCCAATAGAGATAATTTTCGACTTCTTTTCTTTTGCTTCCTTTGAAAGAAAATGGCGCATTAATTAAATAAATAAATTTTAATCCAACTGACTTTACATATTTCCTAAAGTCTATGGCATATTTTCTGCTAATATCAGGGACAGAGCTCGAACTTCTCCCGTGGCCAATAGGTCCTTTGGCCAAAGTACCGTATATCTCGGTGATTTTAATATCTTTGGTCGCTAAATTCTGTTTTACAATCTCATTTAATACTTTTTTATTCCAATGGCAGGGAATAGAAAGTTGTGTTTTGCTCATATAATTTCCTCAAAAATCTGCCCCAATTATATAACGCCCCTCCAAAAATGTCGATTTTCGTAGGTAATGTGTACACATATATTACACTTCTAATGAAATCCTTGGATTATTCGGAGTGTAAAATGTTCGTACCTAAAACATGTGAATGTTAGCGCTGTATCTTATCCTTTGTAATGTTGTATTTCCATAAAAAAAACAAAGACTACCTTGGCGTGGTTCATTTTAATACATATTAATTTCAATTGTCTAATGCCAGATTTAGAAAGGCGATATCCCGCTATCTGACCATCTGGAATTTAGGTAGAAGCCCTGTTTTTACTACCCAAGGTCCGATCAGATAATAACAAAGCAAAAAGGCAATAATTGTCCAGATGATAATGACTAAACCCTCTTGGCGGTGATTTTTTTCAAACAATAAAGCGATTCCGTAGATTAAGCCGGCTATCGGATGTAAAAAACCAATCACTACTCCAATCCAAAACCATTTCTTAAAGAGCTTAAATTGATTAGGTGGGAGTGAAATTACTTGTTCTTCCATAAAATAACTTTATTAATAATTTCCGACCTTTACTTAAAATTATTATTTAGTATAACATACTTGATTAAATTAGTATAAATAAAAAAATAAAGATGGCTCGGTTGGAATTGCTTTCTCCAGCCGAGCCGGAATTTTATAAATCTTGCCTGATTCGAGAGAAAATCAGTTTTGTCTCTTCTTTTTCTTCGAGAGAGAGCTCAATTTTCCCATCCTCTCTAAAAAGGATTCTCATTGTTTTTAAATCCAAAGAATAAATGGGAATCCACATCTTGACGATATACTCCGGGCATTCCTCATTTGTTGTTAATACCGTTTCGATATGGTAGTAAAAAAACTGCTGATTGGGATTGGGCCACCACTGATTGGACCGGTTGGCGATCTCCAATGTTCCTCGACCTTCGGACCCAAAATTAATTATTAGACCCCTTAAAGTCTCAGGTGATTCACATCGCCATTTTCCCCAAAGATATTCGTCAGCTTTCACTTTCGCGGGGCTAATACCAGAGAAACCAATAAGCACAAATGCCACAATAACTACTAAAGTTATCTTTTTCATCTCAAATCACCTCCCTCAATTTTATGAATGGACTTTGTCCGTTGTTTGTTTAGGTTCTATGTTTGACCAAGCCAATCTCAGCCAAATTTACTAAAATTATACACCCATTTTCAGAAAAAGTCAACATTAGCCAAAATAAAGGAAATTTGGTAAGATTAAAATATGACAAAAATAAGAATAAAATCTATAGCCTCAAAAGATATTTTTGTTTTGTTTTCCGCTCTTAATGCCCTTGGTTATGACGATGAAAATAATAAACAAGGAATGCATCCGGTTAGGTTAAAAATAAGAAAAAAATTATTGAAATATGATTGGAATAAAAAGTATCCCTATTTGAAAAATGTCTTTCAAAAATATCATCAAGGCGCTCTACTAATTGATATTTTATCTAAACCTATAAAAACTTATAAAGTTATATCAAAAATTACATCAAAAACTCCGCGTCGCACTATTTATCAATCCAGCATAAAAAGATTCTCCCAAGAACCCCTAATTGAAAAATTGTGGGAAGAATTTAAAAATGCCCAATTAAAAGAAAATAAGAGAATTCTCCCCTTATTTAAAAAACACGTAAATGGGTTAATAAAATTTGTTAATGGGTATCCTTTAAATGTGACTAAAATTATTCTTATCGTAAATCCTATGGATGCATACTGGCGAGGTTATGGACCAAAAATAGGCAAGTTAGGTTATGTTGTTGTTGGCCCCGGCGCCGACAGAAACGATGTACAAGTATTACATCATGAATTACTTCACATTTTAGCTCCTCGCTTTAGGATTCTAAAACAAATCATTGAAAATATTATGTATAAATCAGCAATCCGTAAATCATTAAATAGAATTGGCTATAGCACTAAAAAAATTATCAGCCGAGAATATATTGTTCGCGCCCTAAATCTTCTATACACAAAGGAAATTTTAAAAAGGAATATTTCTTATCTAAAAGAAAAAAAAGATTTTCCAAAAATTGATGAAGTTATAAAAATAGTAAAAATGAAATTAAAAAAGGGGGCTGCCTAATAAAGGCCGCCCCCTAATAGCGATGGCATCCATCCACTATCATTTGCTTGCACAAGCACAGTAACCGGGGCACTCGATCCGACAAAGAAGGGGGCTCTCGGATACCGATTCATCCTTCAGATAAACAATTCGTCGTTTATCTGTTGGATTGGCAAATATCGTCTTTCTTTTTTCTTGATTTTCAGAATTAAGTACCTGAGTTTTCATAACCATCCTCCTTTCTGGTAAAAAGTTTTTTAAACACGTGGTGTTTTGTAAGCTCTTGATTAATTTTGCATCGTGGATTCAGAAAAGGCATTTTTCTTTCGCCATCGCTACTTAATCTTTTTACTAAACAATCACCCGCACAGTAATATTTAGCAAAACATCCTTCACAGATAGAATTGGTTTCAGTATTATAACCCCTTAAGTTTCTGATTTTTTCGTAGTCGAAAACGAATTTTCTATTCTGTTGATCTAGGTGGCCGTAAATAAAGTATTTAGCGAGTGGGTGTGTTTTTACGGCAACTTCATGACAAGCACTCACAAGAGCGGTCGGGGTTATAACAAAATTTGGTGAAGAGACGCCGCAGAAACCCTGGTGAAATTCTGCTAATTTGGGACCGGCCCCTGAATAGGAAATTTCTCCTCCGAAAGAATCAGCAATTTTTTCTGCTTTGATGAAACCCCGCACAAATAGTTCCGGAGACGGAAACTTCTGGCCCATCCGAAGCCCTCTGCCAGATTCGCAGACTGGTTCAAGATGAACAGTGACACCAGGAAAATTACCCATTAAAAATTGAATAATCTCTGGAATCACACCTATTCCCTTGTCTGTTATAACGCAATGAATGATTACTTGGATTTTTTTAGCCAAAAGTGATCTTACGGTATTGTAAACTATAGCGAATGACTTACCGCCTTTGGCTGTTGGTCTCTGAAAATTCTGGATTTCTTCCATTCCATCTAAAGAAATTTGCACTGAATCGATATGGCTTACTATCCATTCGATTTGTTTGGTAGAAAGCATACCGTTTGTTGCAAGATTAACCTTTGGTGTAAGGTCATTTTGCAGTGCTTTTTGCTGGAAATAATCTAAAGCCATTTGAAAGATAGACCAATTCCACGTAGGTTCACCTCCGCCATGAAACTCCAAACAGGGTTCTTTGTGTCCTTTTAATTTTGCGTTATCAATGACAAAATCTATTGCTGCTTCTGCAATCTGCCAAGTCATATTTGCTTTTTGCTCGCCGGCATCAGAGTAGCAATAGATGCAGCGAAGATTACAGTCCAGGGTTGGAAAAAGAACGACAGAGGTAGGATAAAATTCATCTTTTTTTTCTATATTTTGTTTCTCCGGCTCTTTTTGAAACAAACGACTACAATCTATTTCTGGGAAAAAACTAATGATGTCATCAAGTGAAAATTGTGGCTGGTTTATTAATTGCACAATTCTTTCTTTTTCGGCGTCTTTTATTTCTAAAATTAATCCCTTAATTGGCGCAAAAAGTGCTGTTCGACCTTGGCTTTCTATAACAAAAACATTCTTCATTTCTGTCACCTCCTTTCTTTTCTGTTTATTGTTGAAACTGTAATTTCTACCTCTATATTCACAGGGATTTCTCCCTGATTATTTTAAGGTTCTCTAATATACTAAATATAACGAATAACAGATTAATTAGTTCCTGTCAAGTTTTTTGTACTAGATATGACCGCTTTAGTTAGGTAAAGCGCGGTTCGATTAAAAGAAAATTTAATGGAATTATGGAAACGTTTTTCTCTTTATTAAGTTAGCGAGGATTAAGCCGGAAAATTGCCTTTTCTAAGACATCTTTTTTGAGCCGGATATTAAAAATTGTCGTCCAAAAATTCAAAACTTTTTCAAACCAAACACCCCGACTTGGATTTTCGATTACATTTTTAATCTCTTGCTCCGAATAACTCCTCAAAAGCCACCTTACATCTTCCCAGACACCGTAATTTAAAACCTGGGCAACAATATAATCTTTATCGCTTTTTAGGTCCAAGCTCTTAATGTCATAGGACCAAAATAGCCAGCGCATTTTTGAAGGAATCTTTTTTTTAGACATTTTTTTGATATTTTCTCACTTCTTCAATTAAAAATCTCTTAATTTTGCTCCAAGAGACAGATTGAAATAAATATAATCTTCTTTGTTGTTTTTTCTCGGCGTCAACAAAATAGGTTAGACCGCGTAAGCCAACATAAATATTAAATTGAGGATACTTCTTTTTTGTGAATTCCAAAATTTTTTTAAGAGAAAACTCTTTCAGTAAAAAATAAACATCAATAAAATCTCTTTTGGTTCCTCGATCAGAAAGGGCAATTATTTTCATTGCCGCAATATCTTGCTTTGAGGCAAGTAAAACTCCGTCAATTTCTGGGCATGAGTATACCAATGGGTAAGGATAACGGAAAAAACTTATCGCTACATTCTTAATATTCACGATTAAAGTGTCCTCAGCTTTCTGTAAAAGTATTGTTTCTTTAAATTTTTCTCTTAATTTTTGGTGTAGTTTTTCGGGATCAAATTTTTTTTCTGTATAAAAATCAAAATCCAGCGAGGTGCGATGACCGATTTGTAAAGCCAAAGCAGTCCCGCCAGCCAGATAAAAACCGTATTTCTTTAAAAAGCTAATCTCTATCAAAAATTGCCTTCTCTTTGAATCTAAAACCTCAAAATGAAAATCCATAGTTATTTTTCTCTAAAAATCAAATTCCAATAATTTAAAGACAGACGTGAAAGATGTCTATTTTTTTGAATAACTCTGATAATTTCTTTTTCGGTAAAATTTTTTTTCAGCCAAGAAACAGCTTGTTCGTCGCCCATTTCTAAAATCCGTTCAATAACGTAGTTTTTGTGTTTCCGGACATCAATTTTTTCAATGTCCGTGTCCTAAAAATATTTTTTAAGGCGTTCTGAAATCATATTTACACATAAATTTACCGTTATTATACGCCCGTTCTCCAAAAAATTCAAACTCGCCTCTTACTGATATATTTCATCTTTGGCAGGTCTGGCCGCTAAACAAAAAAGCGCCATTTTGGCGCTTTTTAAACAATTTAACAATGTGACAATTTAATAATTTTTATTTACTACCTCGGAATAACCTCTCTTAACTTTGGAGTAAAGCCGACATTAACTGTGGCGTAATAAGACCTTGAGCCATCAAGACCATCACAAGTTAAGGTATAGGTAGTGGTTTCAGGAGGTCTGACTGATTTGGTGCCAGAAACATTATTAACTGAACCGATACCCTGGTCAATGGAGCAGGAATCAGCATATTGGCAAGACCAAGATAAGGTAGAAGAAGCCGGCGGAATAATTGTTGTAGGGTTGGCGGTAAAAGTACAACGGGGAACTTGGATAACTCTGGTATTAACCTGACTAGTAGCCGAACCATAAGAATTAGAAGCCGTCAAAATAAAGGTGTAGCTACCTCTGGGTTTAGTAAAGGTTTCTGATTTATATGGAAGAGGGCCAACTTGTTTGGAACCAGACCAATCATTAGAAGCTATCAAGGAATCTGCTCTTTCGGTGGCCCAGAAAAGAGTAATCGAATCTGGGATTTCTACAGTATCAGGACCCTTAAAATCAATGGCGGGTAATGAACTTACAACCTTAACAAAGACAGAATCAGAAGCTTCCTGACCAGCGCCAGTACATTTTATTCCATAGCTATAATTACCTATCTGAACATTTGACATTTCCGTCTCTCCTCTTACATTGCTAACGCTTCCACTCCAATCTCCAATGGCGGAACAAGATTCAGCCGGCCCACTAATCGCCCACTGAACCTTAAAGTTTGCCGGCGCTGTAAATTCTACTGGACCATCAGAACCATTAACCATCACATCTACCTGAAGAAAGGCAACACCAGCGCCCCCTTCTCTGGTAGTACAAATTATATTGGGATCAATTGGATTGGCCGAAACACTGCTTTTATCAAATAAACAGTCAGCCGCCAATAAACCAGCCCCAACCATCACTGCTCCCACTATAGCTGTACCAGCTAGGGTCGTGAATAGCTCAGGAGCCAGCGCTAACCCAATTTGAGCCCCAATACCTGCTGTTACGACGGCTATGGCAACTATTGCCACAACTATTAGCACTGCCGCTATCACTGTTACCACTCCTTTGGCTTCGGCAATCTGGGTGGAAAGAAGAAAAACTAATGCTAATATTAAAAGGAAGCTGGAAAATTTACGATTAAATAACATAATTTAAATTGAACGAGTTCGACCTTTTTGATATTATACCATAAATAAAAAAGCAGTTTTTGTGAATAACTTTTTATCCTCTCTCAATGCGCTTTATAGAACATTTCCTGAAATTGGCGGTAGACTTCTGACGGAGAGAGTTTAATTTGAGTTAAAATTTTTTCTCTGGGTTGGGATTCCAAGTAGTGTTGAATAAAGGTATCTCCCTGGCTAGCGACAATAGAGGGATGGAAAAGCGAATTTACTTTAACAACGCCTGTTTGTTTGGGAATTAGGGTGGTTGAAAAAATCTTACTTAAATTATTTTTCTGAAAAATTCTGGTTGGCACTGATACTTTTAAATCGTTAAACTGCTTTGTCCAAAATTTGTCCCGCGAAACCAGAGTAAAACCGAAATTTTGGTCAAAGAGATTATACTCGGCTGGATGAAAAGCTAAGGTTTTTAATCCAACAGCTTCCAGGGTAGCAATGATGATTTTTTGGCCCCCTGTCAGATAGCCGCCGCTCTGAATAACAACCATCCCATCTCTGGCCAAAATATTTCTAAGCATCAGATAAAATTCTTTTGAGTAAAGCCGCGACAAACTGTCATCAGTCGGGTCTGGAAAATCAACAAAAACTAAATTATAGGTTTCAGCACCTCCCTTTCTTTCCACAAATTTAAAAGCGTCATCAATTACCACCTTAACCCGAGGATCACTAAAAGCCGAGTTGTTTAATTTTTTCATAAAATCCAGATTTGACGAAGTGTCAACAATCGCCCGGTCAATGTCAACTAAGGTTACCCGATAAACATCATCATATTTTAAAATTTCTCTTAAAGCCAAACCGTCGCCACCACCCAGCACTAAAATATTTTGGCGGTTTCTAGCTAAACTGATTGCCGGGTGAACAAAGGTTTCATGATAGGCCGCATCCCAGTCCCCGGATTCAAATTGCCGCTGACCATTAATGTATAAACTGATTTTTCCGTCATCTGCTTTAACAAAGCTGAATCGCTGATAGGACGAATTTTGATGAAAAAGAATTTCTCGGTCTCCGTACTGCTTCTTTTCTAAAAATAATTCAATCTTATCGCTAATTAAAAATCCCAAAAAATTAATAAAGAAAACTACTACTAAACCGAGGATTAAAATCGGTTTGATGGGTATTTTCTCCAAGCGCATGATTAAGACCAACATCAAGGCCGCCACTAAATTAGTCATCCCTATTAAAAAAGAAGTTTTTGTCAGACCAAAAAATGCAAAAAAAATCACGGGCAAAGAAATCGAAGCCACCAGCGCTCCGGCATAATCCCAGAAAAAAATTTTTCCCAAGGCATCCTTTAAATCTTCTCGGCTGGCTAAAATCCGCGAAAAAAGCGGCAGTTCAAAACCGATTAAAACTCCTACCACAAAAATCAAAGCAAAAGCCAAAAAGAGAAATAGCAATTCGGCCAATCCCAAGCCCACTAGAAAGCCGGATATATCATAAAAACTTATTTTCCTCATTAATTCAAAAACGACCGCGTAGCTGCCGAAAATAAAAGTGCTTAATCCCCCTCCTAAAAATGCCAGAATAATTTCTATCAGAACTAATTTTTTAAGCAAATCATTTTTAATTTTCGCCGAAAGCCAGCTGCCAACTCCCAGAGCAGCCAGAAAAATTCCAATGGTTAAAGAAAAATAAAAAATAGAGGCACCCAAAAGATTGGTCAGAACGCTGGCGCCTAAAATTTCATAAGCGATGGCGGCCGCCGCTGCCAAAAAAACCGAATAAACAATCAGAAGTTTTATTTTCTTTTCAGTCATTTAATTTCAGTTAGTATAACATATCTCCCGTAAATAATCCGTAATCTTTTGCAACGCTCTCAAAATTTACAGCCTCTATTTTGCCGTCCGGCATAATAATGCCAGCCGCCTCATAGCGGCCGTTGATTAAAATCGGAATTTTTAACCAGACCGCCTCAATTTTTCTGAGATTGTCAGTCAGGTAAAGGTAATTTTTTAGGCCGATAGCAATCCAGCGGTTGCTGGAAGTGTACGAAATAAATTGGCTGCCTAAATTTTTGAAAATTTTCACCTCATTAGGGTAATGAATTTCAATACAAATTAAAGAGGCAAAAGATAAGTTTTTATCTTTAAGCAGTTTTCTCTCTCCGGGGGTATAACGATAAGCCTTATTATAGATAGCGCTTTCGGTATCTAATGTTGGTGTAATTTTCCGTAACCAATCATAATAAAATGGCCGCCAATTGCCAAAGGGCCAGTATTCGCCGCCGATTGCCAAATGCGATTTGTCGTAAATATCAACCAATTCTCCTTCTCGGTTAAACAAAAGCGTGCTATTGTATCTTTTATTGTCTTGGATAGTGGTAAGGGTGGCTGCCAAATAAGTATTTAATTCTTTGGCTAAATTTCGATAGGCCCTTATTAAAATTCCGGCATTAGCAATGCCGAATTTTTCTCGAGCTTCTTTATCACTATCATTCCAGATTTCAATATCAATCATATCTTCAGGCAGAATCAGAAGGTTAATTTTTTTATCCGCCAAATCGGCTTTCAAGAAATTCAATTTTTTATCAACCATTAAGCTGGCCAGTTTTTTCTCTTCGTCAGTAAAAACATCGCTTTTAAAAAGCAAAAAATCTTCGTCAAATTTTTCGTTATTGGAAACAAGGCCGACCCTCAAAGTATGGGGCCGACTGCTGTAAAAAGCAGAATTTTGTTGAAGTTTGATTTGAGAAATTTGCCAGCCGGTTATGACAATGACAATGATTATGACAATGACAGCGAAATTGGATTTATAAGATAATTTTTTAAAATTAAATATCGCAAGGCTGATTAAAAGATTGATTAAAACCGCAAAAAAGCTTAATGTGTTTAACCCGCCGAAAGCCGCCAAACCCAAAAACGGCGAATTACCAAAAATATTGCCAACAGTTCCGAGGTAAACCGGCAGAAAAGAATAGCGGGCTTGGAGGTTTTCAAAAAAAATCCAAAGAAAAGGCAAAACAAAAAGGATTTTCTTTTCCCTCAACCCACTTCGTCCCGCCCAGCGTGCGGGACTCGCTTGTTCCTCGCCTCGCTCGTCCTCGCTCCACTCGGACACCGTGCCCGCTCGGCTGCGCGGGTTTCGGAAAAAAGAAAATTCTTTTTTAGATAAAGGCAGGTGTTTAATAATAAAGACAGAAACCGGCAGGCCCAGAAAGACAAAAATAGACAAAAGAAAGCCATAGGGCTCAAAGGCAAAATAAAGCGTGAGAGTCACCAAAATAATTTTGAAAATAAAAACACCCAGAACCAGCCGCCAGAATTTTTTTTCTTGAAAAATAAAGATAAAAATCGGCACCAAAAAAACAAACCCAAAAAGATAAGAAAAATTAAAAGGCAGAAACGCTAAAATCCCTAAGGTCGCTGAAAAAATAGGTAAAAACATTTTGTTTTTATTATATATTATATCGCTCTTCATATTAAAAACCTTACTATTGCTTTTTTAGTTGATTAGTGGCCATCTTCAGAATTAGAGGGAGGCCAGAAAAAGAAATTATTGGTTTAATTAATTACACCATTGACCTGACATTTCCCTCGCTTACTAACCGTCTCACAGCGTTTATTAAAAATCACCGAGACGATATAATGACCATTCAGGTAACCCGGAAGTTTCAGCCTTTTATTCTTGAAAATGGAAAAAGTTAAAACCATTTTCCATTTACCAAACTACAAAAGGGCAGTCCTTAAAGACTGCCCTTGTTCATTTCTTTGTTTGGATTTTTTGTCCGCGCCCCCATCGGGATTCGAACCCGAGTTTTCAGGATGAAAACCTGATGTCCTAGACCGGACTAGACGATAGGGGCATTTTAGGATTTAGGATTTTAGGATTTAGGATTTTTTTATTAAACGTGTCTATCCGCTACTTTACTGGCTGCATAGCTTTCCGGCTTGGTCCGGGCCTCAAAATTATAAGCCCGAATCATTCCGATAACTTCCTGCATCATTGATTTGGTCTGGCCGTTTTCGCCAATATCAACATGGATTTCAAAATCAAACTGAGGTACCTCAAAGGTTTTGAGAGTGACTAAGGTTTCTTTGGCTACTTCCAGAGAAAGTAAAACCTCTTGAATAATCCGGTCTCTTAAAGTGTAAAATTTCGGCAACTCTACTCTCCGCCAAAAATAACGGCCGCCATTGCCCACCCGGTGAACCACAATCGCCGTAACAAAATCTATCATCTTTTCGGCGTGTCCCTCGGAATCGCTGCCGATGACAATCTTATAATGCCGATTTTTGTCTTCGGTCATAAACCGGACAATTTCCTGAACCACTTGATTAATATTTAATTTTATTCCCAGTGAACTATTAAAAGATTCATTCATTTCATTCCAAGAATAGCGTTTCCTCAACTATTTGTCAAACCACTATAGTATCTTGCGATCGCGGGATACTATAGCAAACTAGTAAATAACTTGATGTTCTCCGATACCGACTTTTATAATCAGTGATTTTATTATATTATTATATTTGCCTATCCAGCCGCTTTCATAATCCGTAGATTTAAATGGAAACTCTTCTTTTAATTGATGCCAATTCTTTAATTCACCGCTGTTTTCACGCTTTGCCAGCTTTAACCGGACCGAATAATCAACCAACTGGCAGTCTTTATGGTTTGGCGAGTATTCTTATCAAGATTTTACGCGAACAAAATCCGGCTTTTATCACGGCTCTTTTTGACCGGCCCGAGCCGACTTTTAGAAAGGAAATTTTTGAGGAATATAAAATTCATCGGCCTAAAGCACCTGATGAATTAGTTTCCCAAATTATTGAGGCCCACAACTTATTTGAAGCCTTTAGAATAAAAATTTTTGAAATCCCCGGGTTGGAGGCTGATGATTTAATTGGCACGATGGTTAAAAATTTCAAAAAAACGCCGAATTTGAAAATAATAATTTTAACCGGCGACTTGGACACTCTTCAATTAGTGGAGAACAATAATGTGGTGGTAGAAACCACAAAAAAAGGCGTCAGTGAAACAATAATTTACAATGAGGCAGGGGTGAAAGAGCGTTATGATGGTCTTTTGCCAAGCCAGGTCTCGGACTTTAAGGGTTTGGTCGGCGATCCCTCGGATAATATTTTGGGCGTGCCGGGTATTGGACCGAAAAACGCTATCCCTTTGATTAAAAAATATGGTAGTTTGGAAAATCTTTTAGAAAACGGCCAGTTAGAAAAAGTTTATCCCAAAATTATTAAATTCAAAGAACAGGCTCTGCTTTCAAAAAAATTGGCTCAGCTTAAATGCGATGCTCCTCTGATAATCGAAGATCTTTCAGAACTAAAATATGAAGGGTTGCCAAAAGAAATTTTGACTTCTTATTTTGAAAAATTAGGGTTTAAAAGTTTAATAAACAGAATTAACAACAGCTGGATTTAGATAGGTTTTACCACAATGTAACGACTCCTTCCTTCGCCGACGCTTTCGGTTTTAACATCCGGATGTAAAGATACCTCTAGATGAACTAAGCGGCGCTCATAGGCATTCATCGCTGGCAAAGCCACTTCTTCTCTGGTGGTAGCGGCTTTTCGGCTGGCCGCCCGAGCCAGTTCTAAAATTAAATTTTCCCGCTCCCGGCGATAATTATTGACATCAATAAAAACTATTCCTGTCTCTCCAATTTTATTAGCCATTAACTTAACCAAGTGGTCTAAATTGGTGACAAAGCTCGGAAGAAATTTTTTAAAAATATCTCCTTCGTTAATAAAAATCAAAAAATGATTGCTTTCTGCCTCGTAATTGACCGAAAAATCACTAAAGCCCATCAGTTCAATTATCTTTTTTAATTTATCTTGTAATTGCTCCATTAAAATTTTTAGAAATTCTTTTATTAATCACTATCTGTTGAATAACCGAAAAAGCCGAGGTTGTCAACCAATAAATGCCGATAGCTGAAGGAAGATTAAAAAAATATAAAAAGAGAATTGTTAAAATCGGTCCTAAATAAATCATCTGGCGGCTCATTCTTTCAGTAGCAGTTAAATCTTTAAGGGGTTTGTTAATTTTTATTGCTGATAGCTTTCCTTGAAAATATTGGACAACAGCCGCCGCGGCAACAATAAAAATATTTCTTTTGTTTAAATCAATGAGCCCCAAAAATAAATAATTTAAGGAATTAGGAGAGGAAACAAAAGAATATAAATTGCTCAGGGTTTCGGCCGAAAATCCATTTAGAAAAACCCGGTAAAGAGCGATAAGAATCGGCAGCTGAATGAGGAGTAATAAAAAGCCCGAAAAAGGATTAACTTTGTGCTGACGATAAAGTTCCAACATGGCTTTAGTTTGTTTTTCTCGGTCATTTTTGTGGTTAGTCTGGATTTCTTTTATCTTGGGGGCTAAACGCTGAAGAATCGCCTGGTCCTTGGCGCCCTTATAAAATAAGGGAAATAAAATCAGCCGAAGGATAACCGTTAAAAGAATAATAGCAATCCCTAAATCGTGAAAAGAAAAATATTGATAAAGAAATATTAAAGCGTTAAATAGGGGCCGATATAAAATTTCGTGAAATAAATTACTCATTGTAAAATTTTTCTTAACTCTTTCTCAATTTCTGTCTTTGTTAATTTATTTATTGGCGGTGAAACAATTATTAGAAAGTCTTTGCCGGGAATCTCGTAAAGTTTTTTAAGTCTGATAAAGTCAAAAATTATTCTTTTTAACTGATTGCGTTTTACAGCGCTTTTGACGACTCTTGAACCGACAACTACTCCGAATCGACTGAAAATTAAATTATTCGGGTTGGTTTTTAAAATAAAAAAACTGCTTTCTCTAGTGACCGCCTTTTTGGTTTTGTCTTTAATCCATTTTCCAACTTGAAGCCGGAATTTTTTAGCTAGCATGTATTGTTACACTGTTGTCTTTTTTCTTTCTTTCTTTCGCCTTCTTTTTAAAACATTCCTTCCGCCAGGTTTCCTTGACCTCTTTAAAAATCCATGGGTTCTGGCTCTTTTTCTCTTTTTAGGCTGATAAGTTCTTTTTGGCATACCAGGTAGTAGAAATTCGACTTATAAAAACCGAAGTTCACTTAATAAATTTGACCTTATATTTAACTTCCAGATAGTAAAATTCTCAAGATTTATTTTTATTCGCCTTAGGCGAATTTGTCGAATTTTCACTACCTGGCATGCCTTAATTATATAAGTTATCCCCAAAAAATCAACAGTTTAATAAATTTTACGCATTTGACTTGCTTTTAAATTAAAATAATAATAGAAGCAAGTTTTAGTTTTTAGGTTTTGGTTTTTAGGTTTTAGAAATTTTCTAACACCTAACACCTAAGACCTAATACCTACAGTAATGGATATCAATCAACTTTGGCAATCAGTTTTAGCAGAATTAGAGCTTCAAATTTCCCGGCCAAATTTTCTCACTTGGCTGAAGAATAGCCGACTTATTAAAAAGGAAGAAGACGGCCGGGTGACGGTTGGTTTGGTTAATAATTTTGCCAAAGAATGGGTTGAGAACAAATACCACAAAATGATTTTAGAAACTCTCCGTTCCCTGGACGAAACGATTAAAAGAGTTGAGTACGCGGTTTTGGTTGATGAAAGGCGATTACCGGAGATTAAATTGGAAACTAAAACAATTTCCAGTCGGCAAACGAGTTTACCAGAGTTTAAAATAGACCCAGAAACTAATCTTCATCCCCGTTATACTTTTAATTCCTTTGTGGTCGGCTCTTCTAATGAATTGGCTTACGCTGCTGCTTCAGCAATTGTTAAAGATGTTGGTAAAAAATATAATCCTCTTTTTATCTACGGCGGCACCGGCCTAGGCAAGACTCATCTCATCCAGGCGGCTGGCAACGAGATTAAAAATCTTTACAAAAACAAAATCAGGGTAAAATATGTGCCCTCAGAAAAATTCGTTAATGACGTTGTTTGGGCAATTCGCAACAAAAGAATGGAGGATACTAAAGCTAAATATCGAAATGTTGATGTTTTGATTATTGATGATATACAATTTGTCGGCGGGAAGGAAAGAAGCGAAGAAGAATTTTTCCATACTTTTAATGTTTTATATGAAAACAATAAACAAATTATTATTTCCTCTGACCGACCGCCGGCGGCTATTCCCACTTTAGAACAAAGATTGCGTTCGCGCTTTGAAGGCGGAATGATTGCCGATATTACTTATCCGGACTATGAAATGAGATTGGCAATTATTAAAACCAAACTTCAAGAAAAAAACGCCGGCCTCACCGAGGAAATCTGTGAATTAGTTGCTAATAAAATCCAGAGAAACATCAGAGAAATTGAGGGAATCCTGAATAAAATTATTTTTTACCAAGAAGTAAAAAAAATTGAATTAACTACTAAAATCGTGGAGGAAATTATAGATAATATAATTCAGCAATCATCTAAAAACATTACCAGCGGCCAAATAATTAAAGTGGTGGCTGATTTTTATGAGATTACCACTCACGACTTATTTAGTCGCTCCAGAAAGAAAAGTGTAGTGGAGCCGCGCCAAATCACCGCTTTTCTTTTAAGGGATTTATTAGATATGTCTTATCCTGATATTGGAGAAAAATTAGGAAAAAGAGACCACACTACCGCCATCTATGCCTGTAAAAAAATATCTCAAGAAATCAATAAAAATCAGAATTTAAATCAAAAAATCATTTTAATTAAAGAAGTGATTCATAAAGCCTAATACCAACCCTCTATTTTCCCACAATTAATTAAGGTAATATTAATTTAATAATAAATAAAAAATTAAGATTTAATATTGTTTTTAAAAATAAATTAACAAATTAACACTCGCTATTACTACTACTAATAATTAATTATCTTTTAGTAGTAATAATAACTAAAAATAAACATAAACATGAAAATAATAATTTTAAAAAACCATTTAAAATCCGGGCTTGAAATAATCAGTAAAATAGGAAGTGAGAGTAGTTCTATAACTCTTCCAATTCTTAGAAATTTTTTAATAGAAACTATTGATAATAAAATAAAATTATCAATGACTAATTTAGAAATAGCTATTACTTGCTACATTCCAGGAAAAGTCATTGAAAGTGGTAGTTTGGTAATTCCCTTCAATATTTTTAACTCTATAGTCGCAAATCTCCAAACTGAAAGAATTAATTTAGATAGTAAAGATAACCATTTAATAATAAAAACCGATAACTATCAAGCCAAAATCCAGGGAAATACAAAAGAAGAATTCCCTATTATCCCTCAAATTACTAGTCAAACTTTTTTGGAATTTTCTATAGCAGTCCTTAAAAAATCACTCTCTTCGGTGATTAGCGCTGCTCAGATTTCTGAAGTCAAACCTGAGTTAAGCGGCATTCTCTTTGATTTTCAAGTGAACTCTCTAAAATTGGCAGCCACCGACAGTTTTAGGTTGGCGGAAAAAAATATTGTCGCCACCCAATTTAAATCCAATATCGAGCAGGGATTTAAAGTAATTATCCCCCTAAAAACAATTCAAGAAGTTATTAGAATCTTCAAGGAAGAAGATGACCAAATAAGTGTTTATTTTGAACCCAACCAAGTTCTTTTTAAGACCGAAAATTCAGAGATTATCTCCAGGCTTATAAGCGGGAACTTCCCTGAATACCAAACAATTATTCCGCAGTCGTCTGAAACTGAAATTATTTTAAATAAAGAACAATTAATTAACGCCATAAAATTAACCAGTTTTTTTACAGACAAGCTTAATGAAGTAAAAATTTCAATTAAAGAAAACGCAAAAAATATTGAAGTATTCTCCTTTAATCAAATTTTAGGGGAAAACCAGTATTTAATACCGGCCAAAATCAAGGGACCAGCCCTAGAGATTATTTTCAATTGGCGTTTTCTTCTTGATGGAGTAAGGGTTTTGGATTCGGAAAATATATTTTTGGGATTAAATGGCGACAACAAGCCGGTTCTTATTAAATCACCAGGCGATATCTCTTATTTTTACATTTTAATGCCGATAAAGTCCGGTTAGGTTAGCCCGGCAATCGTTGCCACCATACTCTAACCGGCAGCTCCCAATTCCAAAATTGAGAATCTAATTCAGGGTTAAGGGGTTGAGGACCCAGAGGATTATTTTTGTCCACGTAATAAAGAATGTCGTGGGCTTCGCCGTTTGAAATATATTCTCCCCATAAAACTGGTTTGGTCTGAGACATAACTTCGGGTTTATTAAAGAATTCAGCTGGTTGATTTTCTAAGGCCTTACTCATAAAGGCGTGCCAGATGGGCACCGCGGCTAAAATACTGCCAGCTTGTTTTTGCATTGGTTGATTATTATTATTGCCGGCCCAAACCCCAACCACTAAAGACGGTGTGTAGCCAATAGCCCAAGCATCTTTATAGTCATTAGTAGTTCCGGTTTTTAAAGCCACCTCTCTATCAGGAAAAACAGTTAGGTTAAGACTATTTTGAAAAAGACCAGAACGAGCTTCTATATCCGAGAGAATATTATTGATGATTTGAGTATATTGGGACTCAACTACCCGAGTCGCTTGGTCAAGATATTTTTCCAAAATTCTTCCTTGAGAATCTTTTATTTCTAAAATAAAAGATTGTTGATGTTTAATTCCTTCCTGAGCAAAAACCGAATAAGCGTTGACCATTTCTGTTAATTTCACTTCTCCACCTCCTAAAACCAAAGAGAGTCCATAGCGGCTGGGGTCGGTTAAGGTGGTGAGACCAAAGTCTTGGCAGGTTTTTAGGGTATCAATCAGCCCGGCTAAATAGAGCACTTTTACCGAAGGCACATTGATTGATTGAGCTAAAGCAGTGCGGAAATTAACCGGTCCCCGGAAAATTCCATCAAAATTTTGGGGATGGAAACAAAGCGGATTATCGTCAGAGAAGTTAATATTGGTTAATGGACAGACATTACTATAAGAAGAAAACTCAGTGGGTAAATCAAATACTATAGTCTCTGGAGAATAACCCTTTTGAAAAGCAGTAATATAGGCAAAGGGCTTTAGGGCTGAACCTGGCTGCCGCAGTCCCTGACTAGCCACATTAAAATTACCTTCGTTTTCTACATCAAAATAATCTTTTGAACCAACTAGGGCCAAAATTTGTCCGGTCTTTGGATCTTGAGCTACCAGAGCGGCGTTTTTACCTTGATATAATTGGGTGTTTCTTTCCGCCCCTTCTTTAATGACTATTTCAGCTAATTCCTGAAGCGGCCAATCAAGAGTAGTGATAACTTTTAAGCCTCCTTTTTCCACCACTTCTTCACCATATTGAGCGACCAAATAATCGCGAACGAGCATGACGAAATGAGGAGCTTTGATTGAACCAATGCTTTGGCTGGCAAATTCTAATTTAGAATTTTGGGCTCGCTGTTTTTCTTCCTTATCAATAAAGCCCAGGTTGAACATTTGTTCTATGGTATAATTTTTCCGCTGTTCTAATTCCTCCTTATGCGGGCCCCAAGGAGAGTAATAAGAAGGGGCTTTGGGTAGGGCTGCTAAGGTGGCTGCCTCAGCCAGTGTTAAATCCCTAGCTGATTTAGAAAAGTAGGTTTGAGCCGCTGCCTCAATGCCATAGGCATTGGCGCCATAAGAAATCTGGTTAAGATAGAGATTTAGAATTTCATCTTTAGGATAGCGTTGCTCTATCCAGTAAGCCAAAATAAGCTCTTTAATTTTTCTGGTGAAGGTCCGCTCAGGGGTCAAAAAAGCATTCTTAGCTAATTGTTGAGTAATGGTCGAGCCGCCCTGGACAATTTTGCCCTTGATAATGTTTGTAATTAAAGCTCGGATGACCGCTCGCCAATCAAGAGCCGAATGTTGATAAAAACTTTGATCCTCAGTAGCAATAGTGGCTTGTTTTACATAATCAGGGATTTCTCCAAAAGAAACAATTGTCCTTTTTTCCTCGCCGTGAATTTCGTAAAGCAAAGTTTCACCGGTTCGGTCATAAATTTTAGTGGATTGACTGATTTGTCGGTTAACAAACTGCTCCGGGCTGGGCAGTTCTTTAGCCATTTTAGTAATTATGAGCAATAGCCAAAAAGCCAAGCCCAAAACGGCCAATAGAAATAGCCCTATAATTTTAAAAGCAAAACTTTTCTTTTTTTTACTCCGATAATTATTATTCAAGATAATCTCCTTCCCCTTCATCTTTTTTCTCCTCCGAGTCCTCATCAGATTCCTCATCAAGTTCTTCTTCGTCTAATTCTTCATCATCTATGTTCGCGTCTTCGTCTAAATATTGCAGCTTTAATGGATTTAAAAGATTTAACTCAGTAACCATTGTAATTTATTTAAATCAATCCTTCGGCAAGCTCAGGATTGTCCTGAGTTTATCGAAGGACAAACGACCTTTGTTTTTAGAAGGGTTTATTTATTTTTATACTCCCTAAAATCGCCGCCGCTAAAGCATCAGTGACATCGTCATATTTACTAATTTTCTTTATTTTCAAAATTTTAGCAACCATCTTAGCCACCATTTGTTTATCGGCCAGGCCGTAACCGGTAATATTCTGCTTAATTTCCAAAGGCGTAAATTCTAATAAAGGTATTTTGTATTTGGTTATTAATAATGTCAAGACCCCCCGGCTTTGGGCTACTTCTAAGGCGGTTTTCAGGTTTCTCATAAAATAAAGTCTTTCTAAAACCGCTAAGTCCGGCCTTTCTTTTTTAAGTAATTGTGAAAAAGATTTTTCCAATTCCACCAATCTTTGGCCTTTGTCTTTAGATAGAATTTTTAACAGCCCAGCTCCAATGAATTTTAATTCATCCTTTTCTTTTTTAATCAAGCCGTAGCCCACCCGGGTTGAGCCAGGGTCAATACCCAATATGATCATAACAATGAAAATGACGATGACCAATAACAATGACAGATGATAAGACAATTAATTAATAATTTTGTCATTGTTATAGTCAATAGTTATAAGTCAGTGTTAGTATACACCTCCTGGACTTCATTTTGGTCTAATAATTCCTGAATAAGTTTTTGAAGTTTTTCTCGGCTTTCAGCAGAGACCTCTTGTTTGAATTTTTCTTGCCAACCCAAGCCCTCAGTAGTTTTAATTTGCTCAAAAGCCCACAAGACACTCTTTGGCTCAGCGATTTTGGCATTATTCTCATTGAGAATTTTTTTCACCTCGGCTATGGTCCGATTTTTATTGTCGGTAATGGCTTCAATTAAAATTGCTACTCCTTCCGGACCATAGGCCTCAATAATAAGTTCTTCCAAATTTTTATTCTCAGAAGCGCGTTTAACGGCCCGCTCAATGTTTTCTTGGGGCACTTTATTTTCTTTGGCTTTTTCAATGGCGGTTCTTAACCGAGGATTAAACTCAGGGTTTGATTCTTGTCGGGCCGCAATCGCAATCGCATTTAACAACTTTGAAAACAACTGACCGCGCTTCTGGTCAGCCAATCCTTTTTTATGTAAGATTGTTTTAGCATGAGAATGCCCACTCATATTTTTATACCTTCTTTTAGGTATTCTCTATACCATTTAGTGTCTTGACGATTATTGTATTCTTTATTTCGCCAAATAATATTATTTTTTACAATTTCCATTCGTTTTTGCTTGTCAGTATGTTTCAAATATGGATTAAGTAAATAAATTAATTTTAATAAGGCATCCTTACGATGTATAAAAATAGCCCAAATATCCCTATTACTTATTGTTCCTCTTATATCTTTTGTCCCTTCTTCGCGAGCTATTTTGGGTGGTCGAAGAAGGATTCCTAATTCAATTAACTTACTTTGAATTTGATGGAGAATATTTTTATCTTGAGATCTGAGGCTAAAGACAGCATTTCCTCCGCATAGACAGAAAGTTCCTTCAGCATCCGTATATCCTGCCAAGAAAGCTGCAAAATAATTTTTACTTTTCAAAATCCAAGTTTCAATTAAATCTCTTTTAGGTAGTAAAAAATCAAAAGTTCTATTAAGCGAAGTTCGTATATAAACGACATCGTTTTTGTTTGACTTGCTTTTCCATATATAACCATAAGGAGAAAAAGACTTTTCCACTATTTTAATTAGATCTAATTTAGTTGAGCTAACATTGATAAAGATTGAAGAACTATTTTTACTAGCTGTTTTAACATAAAGGTCACCCAGTCTAAATCCTATTAGATATGCTTTTTCTTCTAGATTTCCATTAAAATCATATTGGGGGTGCTTTGGTTTATTAGATAGGGGTAGGGCTTCTTGGATAGACCTAAGCGGAATTTTATATTCTCTCAATTTATTTCTGACAAAACCAGGACTACAATTGAATTTTTTAGCAATTTCAACGGAGGATATTTTCTGTTTGATATACAGATTTTTTAGGTCGGTCTTTAAGAGATGGATATCAAACAAAAGTCGTCTTGCTTCGGATTTTGTTCTAATCCTAATCCTATATTTTCTCAATAAATCCCGAATATATTCAGGAGAACACTGATAAAATTTCGAAATTTGAGGCGACGACATTTTTTTATGCCAGTACATCTCTTTCAGGATTTTCGGGGAGATTTTACTAATTGATTTCATCAGATTTATTTTACCTTAGTTTTTTGGCAAGTCAAAATTTAATTCGTAAATTTTAAATAAAAAAGCCCTACGAATTCACTTTCGCGAATCCGTAAGGCCTGATTTTAAGGTGCTAATAATCATAAAGGTAGAAGATTTGGCTTCGGCCTTCGGGCCGGATAGAAATCGGGAAGAACCGTACCACCTCCCAAGTTCCGTGGGCAGCTGTAGGCTTTTCAATTATCAGGCGGGCTCGGTGTTCACCAACTTCAAAGTGAAGATCGGTAGTCGCACCATAGGGTGCCAAGACAATCGGTCGCTGACCATCTATTTCGATCCGTATCTTTCGGTACGAATCGTTTTTAAAGATGATCAATGAGGGATCGTCCCACGATGAGCTATAAATCGTGGGATAATCCACGGGCGGTAGTCCAGACCATGGCGGTGTCGGTGGCGTACCGGGAGCCAAGGCTGGGGGCTGGGCCTGGTAGCTATACTGATGGACGATTACTGAGGGCACTCCGCCGCCAGTATTTAATCCCCAACCACCGAATCCAATAATAGGAATCTTCCAGATGGTAATTCCAATTCCGGATTCGGCGTGGAGCGGTTCTTGGGCTGTTTTCTGGGCTCCGGTTTGGTGTTGAATGCCGACACAGCCACTACACAAATACACGACAACAACCACAATCGCAGCGTAAAACGTCATCATCCTAATCACCTCCTCATCTGAAATTTCCTTGGAGGTTAATATTAACCCCCGGAATTCCAGGCCCTCCAGCAGTATCAGGAACACTTCCGCCATTCAACCTCAATATCCATCCCCAATGGCGATAGGTGCCACCAATACCATAGTATCCCCAGTCATAGTAAGCACTGGGGCTTCTACCAACAGAAATCCAAGTCTCTTGTTTCGGTAAATCAACTCGATACCGGATTGGTGCGCCAACGATGAAATTAGTAATATTGGTTTGGTAGTAAAACGGATAGACTTCTACTCGGTAACTACCAATTTCCAGCTGCCGAATCCAGTATCTTGGGACAGTTTGGCTATTAATCGTGAAAACACGATTAACACCGGCTAAGTATCCCTGTTCAACGAGTCGACCCGCTCTATCATAGATATACAAATTCAAATGAGCGCTGCCCTCGTTGACAATAATTCCCCACCGCGGGTCTTGATTCCTTAAAGGAAATGCCTCGCGTTCATTCCGCGGTCCAGCCGGATCCATATGGGCGCAACTCACCAAACCTAAAACCAAAAACAAAAAACCGAAAACTATCTTTCTCATTCTAATCACCTCCTTTTTATTTTTTTATCTTCCGTTCATTGCGGTTTCTTCAAAATTTTTTCTTTCCAGAGCCAAATGCCTTTTATATTGGCGGCGACACTTTTTATTTAACCTCTGAGCTTTCCTTTCCACTAAGCGCTGGACTAACTTCGATTTCACACAGCGCTTGATTCCGCTAATAGTACTCCGGTGTTTTTTAAAAACATCCACAAAAATCACCTCCTTCCTTATGATTTTGACAATTTTCTACTTCTAATAATACACATTTTTGGAATTCTGTCAAGGCCTGCCTCTTGAAAAATTTTTAAAAAGCCCTATAATTATTTTTAGTAAGCTGGCGGCTTTTAAAAATTGAAAACTAGGCACAGTAGTGAAAGACTCGGAACATTGAGATGTCCCCAAATTCCACTTTTTTCCACTTGGACCCTCTTTGTTTCTTCAAATCTTCGCTGCTGTGCCTTCCTCCCAACATTACTTCATGTTGGGGCTTTTTTTCCAAGAATTTTTTATTATTGCGGCTTTGCCCCGCACCCCGCTCTTTCTTCCCGAGTATTAACATAGTTTTTCTAGAAATTACAACTTTCAAGGAAAGATAAAAGTTAGCGCTCAATAAGAAAGGGCGGGGTGACGGGGCTTTGATTTTTTCTATTTTCTATTCTATATTTTATATTAATGGAACCCTCCAAGAATCCTTTAACTAAAATTAAGGAAAAGTTATCTCAAATGCGAAGGTCGGCCGAAGAACGCGACAGCCAAAGGAAAGCGGCTAAAACTGGTTATCCCTACGCTAGCCTAATCACTGCACCGATAAACATCGAGGCCCTGGCTTTAATCCCCCAAGAAGTTGCTCAAAAAGCCAAAGTAGCTGCCTTTGAAATCAAAGAAAAGAAAGTGGCTTTGGCGGTTTTTGATCCCAGTGAATCCGAAGCAAAAGAAGTTATTGAAAAATTAAAATCACAAGGTTACGAATCTTCTATTTTTGTTGTTTCCTTAGGCGGGCTTCGGCATATCTGGAGTTTTTATAAATTTGTTTCGGAAAAACCCGAAGAGATTACCGGTCGAATTAAAATCGAAGAGGAAAAACTGGCGAATCTAAAAAAAGCCCTTATTTCTCTGGAAACTGTCAAAAGTTCAATTCAGAAACTTAACACTGAAATCAGTTATGCCGGTGAGATTTTAGAAATAATTCTAGCTGGCGCAATGGCTAACCGGGCCTCAGATATTCATTTTGAGCCCACCGAGCATTTTGTAAAATTAAGATTAAGAATTGACGGTTTGCTTCACGATGTTTTTAATGAATTCAAACACGATATTTTTTCTCATCTACTCTCCCGAATTAAATTACTCTCGGGCCTAAAAATCAATATTCATGATAAACCGCAGGATGGCCGTTTCACTATTAAATTTCCTGAAAAAGAAGTAGAGGTTAGAGTGGTAATTGCCCCTTCGGAATTCGGCGAAGTAGTAGTCATGCGTTTACTTGACCCGGAAACTATCGGTCTTAGTTTAAATGAGTTGGGTTTAAGGGAAGACGACTTAAAAATTATTGAAGTTGAACTAAAAAGACCTAATGGTTTAATTCTCAATACCGGACCAACTGGTTCCGGGAAAACCACGACTCTCTATGCCTTTTTAAAACATAAAAAAACTCCGGAAATAAAAATCATTACTATTGAGGACCCAATAGAATATCACTTAGAAGGAATTGAGCAAACCCAAGTTGATGAAGAAGCTGGCTATACCTTTGCTAATGGCCTTCGTTCGCTAATGAGGCAAGATCCAGATGTTATTTTAGTAGGCGAAATGCGAGATAAAGAAACCGCGGAAATCGGCATTCAATCGGCTTTAACAGGACATTTGGTTTTTTCTACTCTGCATACCAATAACGCGGCTGGCGCCATTCCTCGATTATTAGATTTAGAACTTAAGGCTTCAAGTATTGGACCAGCCTTAAATTTAGTGATTGCCCAGAGATTAGTCCGCCGACTCTGCCAAGAATGCAAAAAACCAAAAGAAATCAGCAATGAGCTTAAACAAAAAATCGAAAATCTTCTTGCCAAAGTGCCGAATAGGGTTAATAAAGATAAATTTAAAAATATCCAGATTTTTGAGCCGGTTGGCTGCCCGAAATGCAATGGCTTTGGCTATAAAGGACGAATTGCTATTTACGAACTTTTATTAGTTGGCCCAGAAATGGAAGACTTAATAACCAGCCAGGCGGGCGAGCCGAAAATTCAAAAATTCGCTCTTGAGCAAGGAATGATCACCATGCAACAAGACGGAATTTTAAAAGTTATTTCCGGAATAACTACCTTCGAAGAAGTCGAGGGGATCACTGGACCGATAGAAGAACTTCTCTAACCACCTGACTCTGTGGGCAACTTCTCAAAATTGAGAATAAAAAATTCCCATTTAAAAGAGGTTAAAAGAATTTCTCTGAGGAGAGACCCAGCCAGAGCCAAATCTTCCAAAAACTAAGAGAAATTCCTTGATATTGCCCACAGGGTCAGGGGGTCGAAATTAGGCTTTCAACAAAACATAGCATATTTTATGAGAAAAGTCAATGGGGTCAAAAAGACGATTCTGCGTAAATCCCCATCTAATGAAGACAAATTTATTGATTCCTTTTTACGGCCAGCCGCTTGGTCGGATTATATTGGTCAGGAAAAAATCAAAAAGAATCTTAATTTGATTTTAAGAGCCGCCAAGAAAAGAAACGAATCAATTGACCATTTGTTATTCTACGGACCTACGGGATTAGGCAAAACCACCTTAGCCACTTTAGTGGCTAAAGAGATGAATGCCAATTTAAAGATTACTACCGGACCAGCCATTCAAAAGGTTGGCGAATTAGCCGCCATTCTTTCAAGCTTAGAAGACCGGGACGTTCTTTTTATTGATGAATGCCACCGGCTCAATCGGCAGATTGAAGAAGTTCTTTACCCGGCAATGGACTCCTACAAACTCCATTTAGTAATCGGCAAGGGTTTAGGCAGCCGGATGATTTCTTTGGATCTGCCGGCTTTCACCTTGATTGCCGCCACCACCCGACCCAATTTATTATCCAATCCTCTTCGTTCCCGCTTTGGAGCGATTTTCCAAATAGATTATTATACCACGAACGAAATCGAGACAATCATTCAGCGCTCCGCCAGATTAATGGGAGTAAAAATTGAGCCTCGGGCAATTTCAATCTTAGCCAAGGTTTCTCGTTTCACTCCTCGAATTGCCAACCGGCTGCTCAAGCGCGTCAGGGATTTTGTTGAGGTTAATAATCTGGAAATTATTGACAATGATGCGGTTAATGAAACTCTGAAATTTTTGGAAATTGATTGTTTGGGACTAGAGCCCTGCGAACGCCGGCTTTTGGAAGTACTCATTAAAAAATTCAATAATCGGCCGGTGGGGATTAATACCTTGACCGCCGCTCTCAGCGAAGAAAAAGGAGTAATTGAAGAAGTTTACGAGCCGTATTTGATAAAACTCGGTTTATTGCAAAGAACGCCGTTGGGCAGGGTTGCCACTGAAGCCGCGTACAAACACTTGAAGATAACTAATAAATGATTATCTCCGAATTTCTTCCCAATCCTATTGGTAAAGACATAGAAGGCGAATGGATAGAGTTATTTAATGACAGCGAAAATGCGGTTAATCTTAATGGTTGGCAGATTAAAGACGCCTCAGGCAAGACCTTCTTTTTTAAAAACAAAATAGATCCCGGCGAATATCTCGTCTTTGATTACAAGACGACAAAAATTTCTTTAAATAATAACGCTGAGACGCTTTTTCTTTATGACCAGAAAGGCAATTTAATTGATAAGGTAGAATTTGCGGCTGCTGCTCCTGAAGGAAAAAGTTTAATTCGTCAAAATGGTCAATTTATTTTTACTGATGAGCCCACGCCCGGTGCAGCCAACAAGTTATCAAGGCAAGGCGAAGCCAAAATGACCCTTAATCAATTCCCCCAAAATGAATCAATCACTCCAAACACCTTTACCGAAGCTCAAAACAATCAACTTAATAAAAACATTAATCTAACCAATTTATTTATCGGTCTTTTTTTGGCCCTGGTTTTGGCTTTTGTTTTTACCTTCATTGTTAAAAAATTAAATTTACTGTCAGAGTGAAATTATTAAATTCAAAAATGAAATCATTAAAATATTCGTAAAGCTCAAGTCCTTATTGCGTTTCCCTATAGGGAAGCGCCAAAGCTATGCCCAGTAGTGAAAACTCGACAGCTTTTTTGAATTAAATTCCAAGATTTTCACTGCTGGATTTAAACAAAACATCAATTCAAATCATAAATGAAATTAAGGGTCATCAAAAAAGAATTTAATTAAGTCGAGTTTCTACTACTGGGTATGCCGAATTTTCTTTATAAAACAAATTCTCCAGGACAAACAAAAAAACTTGCCGGTCTTTTAGCGCAGGAAACTTTAAAGATGCGAATAAAAAAGAAAAACGCTTTGGTTTTCGCTTTAACCGGCGACTTAGGAACAGGCAAAACCACTTTTATCCAGGGATTTTTAAGAGGTCTGAGTGTGCGTAGAAGAATTACAAGCCCTACATTTGTAATAACTAAAAGCTATAAACTAAAAACTAAAAGCCATCAAACCGTTTACCATATTGATTGTTATCGGATAAAAAAAGCCAGCGAGTTATTAAAAATAGGCCTAAAAGAAATTTTAGAATATCCTCAAAACATTGTTTTAATTGAATGGGCAGAGAAAATAAAAAGAATTCTACCAAAAAATTCAATTTGGATAAAATTCAGACACGGCAAAAAAATAAATCAAAGAATCATAAAAATAACTTAGTCAACAAACTCACGATCGTGAGTTTGTTGACTAACTGCGATAGGGTGCGATATAGTGAAAGTTTAGTTTACATTCTCATAATGTCTTATATCGCAATTTTCGCCGTCAATTGTCAAGGCCAAGAGATCTATCTGCCAACCCTTATCATCTTTAATTAATTTTGAATTATGACCCGCATATAAAGAAGCGGTTCTTTTTAGTTTTTGGAGCTTAGATTTAGTTAATTGGTCTTCTGGTTGAAGAGAATCTTCGGCTTGCCTGGCCTGAGCTTGTTGAAGGGTTTTAACCTCCACAAAAACCAAGGTTTTATCAGGCGCTTTGGCAATAATATCCAGTTCGCCCCATTTTTGCCGAAAATTGCGGTCAATAATCTTATAGCCCTTATCCACAAGATATTTACAGGCAATGTCTTCGCCAAACCTTCCCAAACTAAGGGCAAGTTCTTTTTTGTTAAACCGACTATTACTTGATTCTAAAGCCATATTGATATCGATTAATATTTGATTTTATTTTACAAATATTGATTATATCTTACAAATGATTTAAAATAGGTTCAAGTTTCCCTGGGAAACTTGAACACAATGTAATTTATTAAACATGGTTAACAAAATATTAATACCAAAAATACCAAATTTAGCAGAAGAGCAGACAGAAATGAGTCCTAATCATATTGTTTGGTTAATTAATAGTTATGGTTCTTTCGGATTTACCTCATCTGGTTTATATAGAAATAAAATACCAACCTTCCAGTTAAAAATGACCATTAGTAAAACAAGATTTTTAGAGCAAATAAGAGATTATTTGGGATTGAAAAATAAAATATATAAATATCATTATCAGGACAAAGGTAAATCAAAAAGAGAACCACAGACTACTCTCATTGTTAGAGATTTTAAACAATTAAAAGATATAATAATTCCATTTTTCTACAAAAAACTTACAGGATATAGAAGAGCTCGATTTATTAAATGGCTGGAAAGAATTGGTAGCGATCCAAATGTTTCAGATAGATTTAAGTCTTTGTACCGGCTTTATAAACTGGGAGTCTATGACACGAACCCAAAATTTACAGAAAAATTTAAAGATTGACCCCCTACACCTAACGAGGATTGGCGCCTGCGGCGCAAAACTATTAATATAATATCCTCGTTAGGTGTGGGGGATTGACCCCTAAAATTTGTTTCATTTTGTAAATCAGTAAACATGGCAAACACGAATTTTTCAAAAATGTAGATTTCATGCGACTATCAGCTTGTCGCCAAAATCCAATGTTTCACATTGTTTTACGCTTTTTGTCAACCCAGTAGTAGACCGAGCCCTTCGCTTTTTAAAACGCCCCTACTCTAAATAATGTTGTTTTATCAAGGTTTTGTCTTTGTTAATACAGAAATTAGATTTAGAAAAAGCGACTGGGCGTTGCTGGGCTCGGCTCACTACTGGGTCAAATAGGTAGGTTTCATGCGCTTACCCGGTAGTAGAAACTCGACTTACAAAAGTCGAAGCTCTCTTAATAAATTTGACCTGATATTTAACTACCAGATAACAAAATTTTCAAGACTTACTTTTATTCGCCTTCGGCGAATCTGTCGAGTTTTCACTGCCTGGCTTATCCGATAATGTGATGAAATCGATGTTTTTTTAGAGTTGCTTACCCAGTAGTATTTGAACACAGCAGCGCCTAACCGTTTTCTTTGGCGAAAATTCTGAATTAACCCAAGCTAACAACTTACATAATCAGCCATAATATATCTTCTGGCGCTGAAAGAAAACGAAGTGTTCAAATACTACTGGGCTTATTTGCCCTCCTTTCAATCATTTTTCTAAGGAGATTTTCAAGAACTATAATTCCTACGACAAAGCCCAGCAGCAAGAGACCAGCGGTTTTTAGGTCTTTTTTGAGAATATCAAATTCAAAAGCAAAAATGTAGCCCATTGAGACAAGGGTTGTTGACCAGATTAAAGAAGCCGGAATACTGTAGCGCAATAACTCCTTAGCCGAAACTTTTAGATAGCCGCTGGCCATCAGGACAATCCTATTAAAGTTCCAGGCAAATTTTGAAATAAAAATATACAAGCCGTTGCTGACTCTTAACCGGCATAAAAAATTCCCTAATTTTTCCAAATTAACAAATAAAAATTTTTCCTTATTTGTTTTGCTGAGTTTTCTGCCAATTGACCAGTAAAGCAAATCATGAAGAATGGCTCCGATAAAAGCAATCATTATCACGTCAAAAATATCCAAATATCCTTTATGGCTTAAAACCCCGGCTAAAAGCAGGACAACCTCCCCTTCAATAAATATAGAGAAAAAAACAATTAAATAAGAAAGAATACGATGAGTTTCGGAAAAATTTGTTAATAGAGATTCCATAAAGGGTGCGCCCACTTGGATTCGAACCAAGGACCCCGTCTTTATAAGAGACGTGCTCTGCCACTGAGCTATGGGCGCGAATTTAACTAAATTGTTATCGGTTTAAGTTTAAAGCTTTTTATTAAATTCTCAAACTCTTCCCGCTCCAGGGTTTCTTTTTCAATTAATTTCTGGGCAATGGTTTTCAAAACTTTTTTGCGGGAGATGACGATTTTTTTGGCGGTCTCTAATGCTTTGTTAATAAAATTCTTCACCTCTTTATCAATTTCAGCTGCTATTTCTTCTGAATAATTTTTTTCCGTGGCGATTTCCCGGCCAAGAAATATTAATTCCTCAACTTTGCCGTAAGTAACCGGGCCGAGTTTTTCCGACATTCCAAATTTAGTCACTAATTTTCTGGCTAAATCAGAGGCGTTTTGCAAATCATTGGAAGCGCCCGTGGAAATGTCGTTAAAAGTCATTTGTTCCGAGGCATAGCCGCCGAGCAAGACAGCCAAGTCAGTCATAAACTGGGATTTGGTTCTTAAATAAGTTTCTTCAATCGGCAGTTTCAGGGTGTAGCCGCCGGTCCGGCCCCGAGCCACAATCGAAACTTTATGCACTGGGTCGGCGTTTTTCAAGCTGGCCGCTACCAAAGAATGACCGGCTTCATGATAAGCAGTGATTTCTTTTTCTTTAGCTGACAAAACCCGGCTCCGGCGTTCTGGTCCAAGTAAAACTTTTTCAACGGAATCAAAAATATCCTGCTGGGTTATTTCTTTTTGATTTTTTTTAGCCGCCAGAAGCGCTGCCTCATTCATTAAATTAGCCAAATCAGCGCCGGAAAACCCGGGCGTTCTCTCGGCTACTCTTCTTAAATTAACATCTCTGGCTAATATTTTTCCGCGGCTGTGGATTTTTAGAATTTCTTCCCGGTCATTAATATCCGGCATATCCAGAATAATTCGGCGATCAAATCGGCCAGGTCGAAGAAGTGCCGGGTCCAAAACATCCGGCCGATTGGTATTATGGAGCAAAACAGGAGAGCTTCCGCCAAAGAAGGCTTCATTCTCGCAGCCACAAAAGTCATAAACAAACCCGCTATAAGGTATCTTTCTTACTCTTTTTATAATCGCCCGCTTAATACTTTCTCTGCTATTTACTTTTTTAAAAGGATTTTGTGTTTTTCCAAATCCAATTCGCCAGGCAATCGTTGCTCTGAGGGGTTTACCATTTTTTATCACTCGCCCCTCTTTTGCCCGAAAATAATGAATATAAGATTTAAATCCATACATTCGCGCCAACCAATTTAGTTCAAGAATTAATTGTCTATTCACTGAAGTTATCTCTAATCGCCCTTGTTTATCCTTGTAACCATCGCCATTAAAATATCCTTTTAAAAATTCAACAAAATATTCTTTTGGCGCCCCGAAAAGAAAATTTGGAATATGTTTATGGTAAGCGCCTTTTCCGCAATGATAACCAAAAAATTCCGCTAATGGTTTGCAATAATACACAATATTTATAGCATTGTCGGTGATATTTTTCTCCCGGCTTGGCTCTAAATTAAAAATTTGTTTCATTAACATTTTAATATCCGCAATTTTTTCTTTTTCAGTAATATTTAAACAAAAATCTATCTCTTTTCTAGCGTATCCCTCGGCAACATAATAGCCGAAAAGCCGCATCAAATCAGGAGTTGCTTTGATTTTTTCGGGTAAAATAAACTGGTGTTGATAATAATTACGCGATAATTCTCTTGGCCCGCAAATACCCTCTTGCCATTTACCGATTGTCCTTTGAGAAAACCCGAGCTCTTTGCCAAGTCGAGTTTGAGAAATTTCATTAGCGTAAGTTAAGGCGTACTGATAAACAGTATTTATTGATTCAAATTGAGCAAAAAGCGGCTGCCAAACTTGAAGCCCTAAATTGAAACCCTCTTCAAATTTAAAAGCCCTTATCTCTCTCTTGTTTTTATTGGTTCTATTAACCTTGTAAGGTAAATCTATTAGGACATCTCCGGGTTTTAAGTTAACTACTGCTTTAGTTTCAATTCCTCGTGATTTACTTCTTACAAAAACTGAATGGTTGCCAGTAGCTTGAATTTTGCCGCCAAGATATTCAATTTCATAAACAGTATCAACTTTGTGTCTGAATACTGACCTTACTTTTTTGAAGGCAGCGCTTCCAAAATAAAGATTTTTAGTCAAGCGAGGACGATTTTTGCTTTCAAAACCCAACACTTCTAAATCCGGACTTAATTTTTCTCCTTCTTGACCGTCTCGATAATATTTATCAATTACTTCGGTAATCGGCAAAAGTTTAATCTCGTTATTTTGTTTTATGAGAACTGGTGTATCTCCAACAACACTGGCCGCGAGCACTATGCGCTCATCATTTCTTTCAAAGCCATCCATTTCCACTAAAATCTGATTTAAAGTTTGTTCTCTTTCATCATGGCCGCCGCCTAAGCCAGCGCCGCGCTCACGACCAACCGCATCGATTTCATCAACAAAAATAATACATCTGCCTGCTTTTTTGGCGGTCTGGAATAAATCACGAACGCGGCTCGCGCCCACCCCAACAAACATTTCCACAAATTCTGAACCAGAAATATGAAAGAAAGGTACATTAGCCTCCCCGGCGACTGCGCGAGCAATTAAAGTTTTTCCCGTGCCAGGGGGTCCTAAAAGCAAAACTCCTCTGGGAATTCTCGCTCCAATTTCCAAATATTTTTTGGGATTTTTGAGAAAATCAACCACTTCTATTAATTCTTCTTTTGCTTCTTTTAATCCAGCCACATCTTTAAAAGTAATCCGGTCTTTGAATTGGGTAAAAAGTTTGATATTGGCTTTACCAAAAGTAAAGGCCTGGCTCATCCCAGTCCGGGCCTGCCGAAACATCAACCAGAGAAAGACGCCGATAATTAAAAGCGGTAAAAGTGAAGGAATAAGAATGCCCGCCCAGTAACGAAAACCAGATTCTTCCTTAATTTCCAAACTTACTTTTTGAAGAGCGGTCGGCTCCACGTTGTAATTTTTCAGGGTTTCTGATAGGCCGGCCTCGGTTTCTTTTTTGGAAATCGCTTGGGAGCCGTCTTTTAATTCAACTTTCAGGTCATTGCCAGCCACCACAATTTTTGAGACCTCGCCGCTATTTATTTTAGAAACTAACTGGTCAATACTAAAAACAGTTGGCGGTTTTTGCTCAGTATAAAAAAGCGAAAAAATAAACGCTATGAGCAAAAGCGTCATAACCAGCCAAAAAATATTTTTAGATAAAGTTTTCATTGCTTACCCAGTAACTCAACTAGTTGAGTTACTGGGCTTATTATTGAATAATAATGGATGTTTTTTAAATGTCAATTAAAAAGGGCCTATTTAGAAACAGGCCCAAAGGAAAAAAGGAAGTGGAGAAGGAAATTAGGCGAAAACTCACTTGATAGGAACGGCGAACATCTTCAATACCTGTGATTCGTTCCCTTTTGGGTCTCTAAACCGGTAAGCTGGGCCGGCCTTCGTTTCGACCTCAGCTACCACCATCAAGGGTTTACCAATGAAAGAGTTAAGATCTGGATGTCGTAAAAGTTTGGAATGATACGATGAAGACAATCTTATCAATGTTACCTTTTCCGGTTGCATTTTTTTTTCTTCTACTTCCATTTTACCCTCCTCTTTTTAAAATAAAATTATTTACCCCTAATCAACACCAAAATCCAAAATTCACCTCCTTTCTTTAAGAAAATTTTAAAGGATTCTACTATCTAATATAAGCAATTCTTACTGACTTGTCAAATTTATAGTTATGGTCTCCGGAGTGTAATTCTTTTTTCTACTGGCCTAATTGATTCAATGATAAATTGGTATTTTTTAGCAAGCTGTAATTTTTCTTTCATTTTCTCCAGACTGTCAAATTCCGCCACGTGAATTAAACCCTGAAACCCGTATTCCAAATTTATATAGGCGCCAAAAGGATTAAATTTATAGACCAGGCCGGTTATTTCCTGGCCTTCTTGGAATTTATCTCCGATAGTTTCCCAAGGGTCGGGTTTAAGCGCCTTAAGAGAGAGAAATACTTTACTGTCTTTGATTTCAATAATTTTCGCCTTTACTGACTCATTAATTTCAACCACTTCTTTGGGGTCATCAATTAAGCGATGCTCAAGTTCAAAAATATGAATCAGTCCTTCAATAGCCGGATTATCGGTAAAGCGGACAAAAACGCCGAAATCGGCGATACCAGAAACCACTCCCTCAATAATATCGCCGACTTTGTATTGATTGATAAGTTCTTTGATGTCCTGCTCAATAACGCCCCGCTCGGAGATTATTAATTTATCGGTTCGGGGATTAAGGTCAATAATTTTTACCTTCATTTCCGTGTGGACCAGTTTTCTTAATTCTTCCAAAATTTTGCTTCTATCAGCGCTGTCCACCCGAGGATAATGTTCGTTGGTTAATTGCGAAACCGGCAAAAAGGCCTTAACGTCGTTAATGTTAGCCACTAAGCCGCCGCTGTTAGCGCCGATTATTTTGACCGTCAATATTTCGCCCCGCTCTTTTAATTCTTTCAGCTCCTGCCAATTTTTCTGCTGCTGGGCGCTGGCCAAAGAAAGCTCCACAAAGCCATTTTCGTTTTCCAAATTTAATATCTTGGCTGCCACCAAATCGCCGACTTTCAAATCTTTTAATATATTTCTGGCATTTGCCAGTTCCAGACCGTAAATAATGCCGGTGCCGAATTTATTCAAATCAAAATAAGCTGTCTGAGGCTTTTTCTCCAAAAATTTAACCTCAATTAAGTCACCTTCTCTTAAAAAAGAAATCAAATCCGGCTCGGTTTTTATCAACTGGCCGATCGCCGAAACAGTTTTTTTATTGGTAGAAGATAACATAGATAAAATAGTAAATAGTAAATAGCCAATAGTCAATAGCAATGTTGACTAATTTTTTGGAATAAACTATAATCAAATTAATGCTTACTTCGCGCAAAAAACAAAAAATTATCAAAGATTATCAGACCCACGAAAAAGATACCGGCTCAAGCGAAATTCAGGTCGCTCTTTTGACGAAAAAGATTATTGAATTAATTGACCACTTAAAACAGCATCCCAAAGACAATCACTCCCGCCGGGGACTTTTAAAAATGGTGGCTAAGCGAAAAAGATTTTCGGACTATCTGAAAAAAACAGACCCCAAAAGTTATTCGGCCTTGGTGAAAAAATTGGGGCTAAAGAAGTAAATATGATTCATAAATCTCAGCGCGTTGGAATTTTTATCGATATTCAAAATCTTTATCATTCAGTTAAACACCTTTATTCGGCCCGGGTCAATTATCGGGAATTAATCAAAGAATTATTGGCTGGCCGACAACTAATTCGGGCTATCGGTTATGTAGTAAAGACCGAGACCGCCTTAGGCGAGGCGTCTTTTTTTGAGGCCTTAACCAAGACCGGTATTGAACTCCGAATTAAAGATCTTCAAATATTTCCCGGCGGTTTGAAGAAGGCTGACTGGGATGTGGGAATGGCAGTTGATGCCATCCGAATGGCTAACTTTTTAGATGTGATTATTTTAGTCACCGGCGACGGCGATTTTTTACCCTTGGTTGAATATCTTAAATGGGGATTAGGCAGAGAAGTTGAAGTAGCGGCTTTTGGCCGAAGCGCTTCAGCCAAACTAAAAGAAGCGGCTGACTTGTTTATTGATTTGGAGAAAATTCCAAGAGTGATTTTAAAAAGATAAAAAATATGCGAATGACTAGTATAAATTAGCATGGAGTTCAACAAGCAACAATTTACCACCGAAATTAATGGTAAAACCTTAAAACTTGAAATTTCTGATTTGGCCGGTCAAGCCAACGCCGCTGTTTTGGGCACTTTTGGCGAAACCTCGGTTTTGGTTACTGTGGTGGTAGGCAAGGAAGAACGGCAGATTGATTATTTTCCTTTAACCATAGATTATGAAGAGCGTTTTTACGCGGCTGGCAAGATAATTGGCAGCCGTTTTATTCGTCGCGAAGGCAGGCCGTCGGAAAACGCTGTTTTATCAGGCCGAATGATTGACAGGACATTGAGACCTCTTTTTAACCAAAAAATGCGCCGCGATGTTCAGATTGTCATTACTGTTTTGTCTTATGATGAAGAAAACGACCCTGATTTTATTTCTTTAATTTCAGCCTCAACAGCAATTTTAATTTCAGAAGTGCCGTGGGACGGACCAGTGGCGGGTTTGAGGTTGGCCGAAACAAAAAGCGGCGAGTTAATAATAAACCCAACCAATTCAATTTTAACCGAGAAACAAATTTCCTTTGACACTTTTGTCAGCGGGCCTGAAGATAAAATTAATATGGTGGAATTAACAGGAGACGATGCCAAAGAAGAAGAACTGTTAGCCGTTTTTGAAAAAGCGCAACCAGAAATAAATAAATTGATTAATTTTCAAAAAGATATTCAAAAAAAAATCGGCAAGCAGAAGGCGGAAATTATTGAAAAAGAAATAAGTTTCGATATTAAAAAGAAAATTATGGATTTTTTGAAGGGCAAATTAGAAGAGGCGATGTACAAAGAAAATAAAGGCGAGCGCAATGAGCAGATGGAATTATTAAAAAAAGACCTTTTTGAGTATTTGGCGAATGAGGGCATAACTGATTTTTCCGGCATAGAAAATTTGTTTGAAGAAGAAATTGATTCTTTATTAACAAAAAATATTTTAGAATCAGAAAAAAGACCGGATGGCAGGCGCCTTGATGAGATAAGAAAGCTTTATGGCGAGGTTGGATTATTTGAACGGCTCCACGGTTCAGCACTTTTTGTGAGGGGTTCAACGCAGGCGCTCGCGGCCACGACTCTTGGTTCGCCTGGTGCGGCGCAATTAGTTGAAACAATGGAAACTTCGGGCAAGCGCCGGTTTATGCTTCATTATAATTTTCCGCCTTATTCAGTCGGAGAAATAGGCAGATTAGGCGCACCTGGCCGCCGGGAAATCGGCCACGGCGCCTTGGCAGAAAAAGCCATCAGGCCAGTTCTTCCTTCTCAGGAAGAATTTCCTTACACCATCAGAATAGTTTCAGAGATTTTATCTTCCAACGGCTCTTCCTCAATGGCCACAGTTTGCGCTGCAAGTATGTCTTTGATGGATGCCGGTGTGCCGATTAAAAAGCCGGTGGCTGGCATTTCAATGGGCATTGTCGTTGAAAATCCGAAATCAGAAATCAGAAATCCCAAATATAAGATTTTTACTGATATTCAGGGTTTAGAAGATCATTGTGGCGATATGGATTTTAAGGTGGCGGGCACAACCGACGGCATCACGGCTATTCAGGCCGATGTCAAAGTTAAAGGACTGACAATTGAAATGATAAAAGAAATTTTACTTAAGGCGAAAAAAGCCCGTTTGGAAATTTTGGATTTTATAAAAACCATTATTAATAAGCCGCGGACAGAGCTTTCAAAATTCGCGCCAATAATAATGACTTTAAGTATCAAGCCGGAACAAATCGGGGAAGTTATCGGTCCCGGCGGGAAGATGATTAATAAAATAATTAAAGACACTGGCGTTGAAGCCATTGATATCGAGGAAGATGGCAAAGTTTTTGTCACTGGCGTTGACCGCGAAAAAGTGCTTTTAGTAGTGGGTCAAATCAAATCAATGACCCGCGAATTTCAAATCGGAGAAATTATTATCGGCAAAGTAATTAAAATTTTGGACTTTGGCGCGATTGTTGATTTGGGCGGCGGCCGAGACGGAATGATTCATATTTCAGAATTAAAAGACGGGTTTGTGGAAAAAGTTGAAGATGTTTTGCGGCTTGGAGATATGGTTAAAGCTAAAATAATTAGAGTTGAAAACGGAAAAATCGGATTATCTTTAAAACAAGCTTTTAACCACAACAAATAACCACTGACAAACCATCAACTGTTTAATTCTATTATTTTTTTATTTACTAAAGTTATTTGACGGTCGTCAAATAACTTTAGTAAGTTTAGTGTTAAAACTAATTAAAACTAAAAGGAGGTAAGTAAGATTGTCTTTACCTCCAAAATTCTACTTACCCCAATAATTTGCTCAATCTCGATTTTAATCTCCCTGACTTATTTTTTTTTATTAAATTAACCTTAGCCGCTTTATCGAGTTTTTTATAAACTTGGGAAAGCTGTTCTTTGGCTTTTTCCTTTTCAGTGGCAGCAATTAATTTTTTGTATTGTTTAATAACCGCCTTAAGTTCGGCTTTTCTTTTGAGATTTATTTTCCGTCTGCGGATATTTTGCCGCAGGGCTTTTTTCGCTGATTTGGTGATAGGCATAATAAGAAATTAAAAATGTAAAATTTAAAAATCAAAATTACAATTCAAAATCTAAAAATTTTAACATTTTACATTTTGATATCTACATTTTACATTTTCTATTTGCGATGTCAATAAGAATACCCTAAAATATTAACTAACAGCTAAAAGCTAAAAACTAAAAGCCAATCTATGCTTTATTCTCTTTCTGGAAAACTCATTATTAAAAAGCCCAAATTTGCGGTTATTGAAGCCGCTGGTCTTGGTTTTAAGATTTTTATTTCTTCAAGAACTTTCCGGAAACTACCTAAACTGGGCAGCCGAATTAAATTGTTTTGCTATGTTTATAATTATCAAAACGGAACAGAGCTCTACGGCTTTTTAGAAGAAAAAGAAAGAGAAATTTTTGAATTGTTGAATTCCATCAGCGGCGTGGGACCGAAAGCCGCCTTAAAAATTTTAGATGAGATGAGGATTGAAAGCCTTTTGGCCGCCATCAGCCGGGGCCGAAGCGACCTTTTAACAAAAGCCGTTGGTATTGGTCGCAAAAAAGCCGCCAGAATAATTTTAGAATTAAGCGATAAAATTAAAAAACAAAAAACCGAAGCCGAAATGACCTCAATAGAATCCGATTTTGATTTGGAGGAAATTTTAAAATCTCTGGGTTACAAACAAAATGAGGCCCGGGAAGCAATAAGAAAAATCCCTCAAAAAGCAAAAACTATCCAAGAAAGATTAAAAACTGCCTTAAAAATTCTTAGCGGAAAATAATGGAAAAGATTTTGCGATTTTTAGAAAAATACATCGTCCCGAAATCTCTTTATCGTTTGTTGCAACCTCTTTACCATCTTACCCTGGCTTTTTTAGGGGCTTTTGTCTATGGCTTTCCCTCTAAAAAACTTACAGTTATCGGCGTGACCGGCACCAAAGGCAAAACCACTACCTGTTATTTGATTGCTCAAATTTTGAATTTCGCTGGTCTAAAAACCGGAATGGCGACTACGGTTCTTTTTAAAATCGGCGAAAAAGAATGGATTAACGATACCAAACAAACAATGTTGGGAAGGTTTCAATTACAAAAATTGCTTTCGGAAATGGTTAAGGCCGGCTGCCAGTACGCGGTCATTGAAACCTCTTCCGAAGGAATTTTACAATATCGCCATCGGTTCATTGACTATGACATCGCGGTTTTTACCAATTTATCACCCGAACACATTGAGAGGCACGGGAGTTTTGAAAATTATCGGACTGCGAAAATAAAATTATTTGAAAGAGTTGGCCAGAAAGAAAATGGAGTCGGAATCTATAATTTAGACGATGAGAATGTCGGCTATTTCCTAAGGCCGACTTCGTCGGCCGAAGACCGCTTCGTCGGCCGAAGGCCGAAAATTGCCAAACAATATGTTTATACTCTGAAACTGCCAGCTTCCCGGGGCCAAATCCAAAATTTATATTACGTTTCTGATATTAAATCAACAACTCAAGGCACGAGTTTCTCGTTTAATAGTGAGAAAATAGAAATGCCGTTAATTGGCGAATTTAATGTTTACAATGCAGCGGCCGCGATTTGTGTAGCTCTTTCTCAAGGCCTAGTAATATCAAAAATAAAAAGGGCTTTAACCAAAGTTAAAGCCCCTCCCGGCAGATTAGAGTTAATTAACAAAGGCCAGGATTTTACCGTCATTATTGATTATGCCCATGAACCCGCCAGTTTAGAGGCGGTATATAAAACAGTCACTAAGTTATTAGTCATTGGTCATCGGTCAAAGTTGATTTGTCTACTGGGTTCTCAGGGCGGAGGCCGGGATAAATGGAAAAGGCCGGAAATGGCTAAAATTGCGGCTAAATATTGCGATAAGATTATTTTAACCAATGAGGACCCATACGATGAGAACCCGCTCCAGATCATAGAAGATATTGAAAGTGGAATCCGCGTCAATCCGCTTCTACAAAAAAAATATCCGCGTCAATCCGCTTCTATTTTTAAAATTATTGACCGCCGTGAGGCTATTAAAAAAGCGATTTCTTTAGCCAAAAAAGGCGATGTCGTAATTTTAACCGGCAAAGCTGGCGAGGTTTGGATGTGTGTGGAAAAAGGTAAAAAAATTCCGTGGAATGAAAGAAAAATTGTTGAGGAAACATTACAGGAATTATGAATAACGAAAAGTACCAAATTTTAGAGCATCCGGCTGAGTTAAGATTAAGGATTTACGGCAAAACCATAGAAGAGTTGTTTATTAATGCCGCTGAAGCAATGGCCAATATTTTAAGCTCTAAATTTAAAGAGGTTCAACCTCCTAAAGTTAACCGTCAATATTTGGAGGTTGAACCTCTCAAAATTAAATCTATTGACATCAATTCGCTTTTGGTGGATTTTTTAAGTGAAATTCTGGCGAAATCGCAAATCAACAAATGTATTTATTTAGTGCCAAAAATAAGAGTATCAATAGTTAATAGTCAAAAGTCAAAAGTTGTAGCCGATTTGGTCGGCTACCCCGTAGACCATTTTGATGAAGACATAAAAGCCGTCACTTATCAGGATTTAAATATCCAAAAAATTGACGGCATCTGGCAAACGATTTTGGTATTTGACATCTAAATAATTTCGTGCTATTTATTGGGTAGTTCCAAAATAATTTCAAAGGAGGTGGTTTGAGTGAAACCAGACGTAATTATAGCATTTGCCTTTGGTGTTTTTAGAAAACAGGACCAGTACAAATCTCCCAATTGGTATATTGCCAGGCAGGCGGAATATTTATCAAAAAAGTTTAGGATTCCTATTATCACCCAGAAAGATGTTCCTGTGGATAGTACAAGGTTAGAGGTTTTATTTGTAGAAAAAAATGGGTATTTATTTACTTTAGATATAGCTGAAAAAGCTGCAGAATTAAAAGAAAGGTGGGGCTGGCACAGAGCCAAAGTTGTTGCGGCGCCGCCTCATGAATGGCGTTGCCGACGGGACCTCCTGCGGTTGGGATTCAAAGAAGTTGAAGGAGACTATTATCTCCGCTTTAAGTTCTGGTTCTGGCATAGATTTTGGTTTTCTGAAAAATCCCTTCAGCCCTGGACGCGTTCTCGCACCCGATGGTGGCTGCGGGAAATACCGCTCCGGCTGATGCCGTGGTGGTTGTACAAGAAAATCATGGATTAATTATTAGGAAAAGAAAGGAGGTGAAGAAACATGTTAGAGGTTGGAAGCGCTATTGGGATGACGGTATATGCTGTAGTAGTACCAATATCCGGGTGGGAATTAGTTAGGGGAATTTTAAAATGTAAGGATGACAAGCTCGCTCGACGGATAATTGTCGCTTCAGCTACGGGCTTCTATATGCTCATACTGACTGCACTTTTGCCCCTTGCTCTTTATGCCAGATAATCTTTTGAATTTTGAAATGGCTGTGCTTAGCACAGCCATTTATTTTTTGCTATAATTATTATGATGATAACCAAAAAAGACCTAAATAAAATCACCGATTATCTTTGGGAAATTCCGAAAAAATTTCGTTCGGATATGCGCGTGCCAGCCAGAATTTATACGGATGAAAAACTATTGGAAGAAGCCACTCGCGACAAATCAATTGAGCAGTTAGTGAATCTTTGCGCTTTACCGGGCATTCAGAAATATGGTTTGGCAATGCCGGATATCCACGAGGGCTATGCTTCGCCCATTGGCGGCGTGGCGGCTATTAGCACAACTGATGGCATTATTTCACCAGGAATGTGCGGCTATGATATCAATTGTGGGATGAAACTTTTGTATTCTTCTTATTCCGAAAAAGAACTTCGGCCTTATTTGGATAAATTAGCCACTGAAATTCAGAAAGAAGTGCCTTCGGGTTTGGGTCGAGGCCGGCAGATAAAAGTAGATATTGCGAGCTTAGATAAAATTTTAGAAGGCGGCGCTCAAAGATTGGTGGAGCAAGGTTATGGTGACAAAGAAGACGTTGAAAATTGCGAAGCCGGCGGCCGTTTAGAATGGGCTGAGACCTCAGTGGTTTCTTTAACTGCCAAAAATCGCGGCCGAGACCAAGTCGGTACTTTAGGCAGCGGCAATCATTTTTTGGAAATTCAAAAAGTAGGAGAAATTTTTGATGAGGAAGTAGCTAAAAGTTTCGGATTATTTAGAGATCAAATTGTTATCATGATTCATTGTGGTTCTAGAGGCCTTGGTCATCAGGTTTGTTCTGATTATTTAAGGGAATTTATTCCCTTAATGGAAGGGAAATACAAAATCAAGGTTCCTGATCGGGAATTCGCCTGCGTGCCTTTTAATTCTTCAGAAGGTCAAAGATACTTCAGCGCCATGGCTTCGGCTGCTAATTTTGCTTGGGCCAATCGCCAGATGATTGCTCACTATGTCAGAAAGGCCTGGAAAAGTATTTTAGGAGAAAAAGCATCGGAGCTAAAAGCCATTTATGATGTGGCTCACAATATTATCAAATTAGAAAAATATGAAATTAATGGAAAAACAGTGGAGGTCGCCATTCATCGCAAAGGCGCCACCCGGGCTTTTCCGCCTAATCATCCGGAAATTCCGGAAAAATACCGCTCAGTCGGCCAGCCGGTTCTAATTCCTGGCTCAATGGGCACTGCTTCTTATGTTTTACATGGCACCAAAGAAGCAGAAGAAGCATTTTATTCTACAAATCACGGGGCTGGTCGGACAATGTCGCGGCATCAAGCTACTAGAACTTTATCAGGCCAAGAAATTGTCAGAGATTTGGAAAGCCGCGGCATTATTGTCAAATGCTATTCAATGCGCGGCATTGCCGAAGAAGCACCCCAAGCGTACAAAAACATCCACGATGTTGTTGAAGTAGTTCATCAAGCAGGTTTGTCAAAAAAAGTGGCAAAATTGGTGCCTTTGGCAGTAATCAAAGGTGAATAAATGAAGGAAGCTTATCTCTACAAAAAATTACCTGATAAAAAAGTCCAATGTCAGAATTGCGCTCATTATTGCATGATTGAACAAGGCAAGCGTGGTATTTGCGGGGTGCGGGAAAATAAAGAAGGTCGGCTCTATTCTTTGGTTTATGGTAAAGCAGCGGCTATCAATGTTGACCCGATTGAGAAAAAACCATTTTTTCATTTTTTGCCCAGCACTTATTCTTTATCAGTAGCCACGGTTGGCTGCAATTTTCGCTGCCTTTATTGCCAAAACTGGGATATTTCTCAAGGTCCAAAACCCAAAAATTCCATTCCCGCTGGTCAAGAAATTTCGCCTCAGGAAATCGTTAAAATGGCTTTGGAAAATAACACACCGTCTATTTCTTATACTTATACCGAACCGACAGTTTTTTTGGAATATGCTTTGGACACGATGAAAATAGCTAAAAAAGCCGGCTTGAAAAACAACTGGGTAACCAATGGCTTTATGTCAGAAGAGGCCTTAAATTTAATTGTTCCCTATCTTAACGCTGCCAATATTGATTTAAAAGGATTCACTGAAGAATTTTATCAAAAAATCTGCGGCGCTCAGCTGAAGCCGGTCTTAGAAACTTTAAAAAGAATGAAAAAGAAAAAAATCTGGATCGAGGTGACGACCTTGGTAATTCCGACCCTCAATGACGACGAAAAAACCTTTAAAGGAATTGCCAATTTTATTAAAAAAGAATTAAGTAAAGAAACGCCTTGGCATGTCACTCAATTTTCCGGAAGAATTTCCTGGCAGTTAAAAGATTTACAGGATACGCCGGTAGAAACCCTGGAAAAGGCCTATCAAATCGGTAAAAAAGCCGGCTTAAAATACGTTTATACAGGCAATGTTCCCGGACTTCCCTCAGAAGACACTTTTTGCCCCAAATGCGGCGCTTTGGCTATTGATCGAATGAATTATATTATTCACCGCTATGACAAAAACGGCAAATGTCCTAAATGTAATGAAGATTTAAATTTAACATTAAATTAATATGCCAATAGTTTTTGCTTCAATTTCTCCTCACCCGCCGATAATTTTGCCTTCGGTCGGTTCAAAAGAAGACAGGGAAAAAGTCAAAAAGACAATTGAGAGTTTGGAGTTTTTAGGTAGGGAATTGAAAAAAGCCAGCCCTGATAAAATAATTATTTCCGCTCCTCATCCGGACTGGGGATTTAATGTGCCTTTATTTTTCCTTGCCCGCCGACTTCGTCGGCCGAAAGCGACTTCGTCGGCCGAAGGCCGAAGCCTTGGCGAAGGCGGGTTGCCCAAAGATTTTAAGGGAGAAATAGAACAAATTTTAATTGGTTTGGAATCCCCACGGTTCTATTTTGAAAAGGGCACCAAATTTCCAATTTCCAATTTCCAATTTCCAAACAAATCCCAAATCCCAGATTCCAAAATTGCCCTCATCGCTAGTGGCGATTTATCGCATTGTCTCAAAGAAGATGGACCTTATGGATTTAATCCCGATGGCCCGAAATTTGATAAAAAGTTAATTGAAGCGCTAAAAAAGAAAGACATAGAGACGATTTTGAAATTAGATGAAATGTATCCTGAGGCCGGCGAATGCGGTTTGCGGTCTTTTTGCTTTTTGTTGGGAATTTTAGAGGCCTCGGGCATAAATTATAAACCAGAGATTCTATCTTATGAAGGGCCTTTTGGCGTAGGATATTTAGTGGCAAATTTTAAGCTTTAAAATTAAAAATGTTGTTATTAAAAAATAAAATGATCAAACCAAAAATAGGATTTATAGGAGCTGATAGGCAAAGCGTTTTAGAAGATTTGAATTTCGCAATTAAAAATGGATTTGATTATTATGAAATTCAAGGATTAGGAGAAAAATTTGATTTTAAACCAGAAGTAATTAGAGAAATTAAAAAGATTGCCAAGAACAATAATATTTCTTTAAATTTGCATGCGGTGCAATTCTTGCCTATTCCCAGCTTAATTCCAGAAGTTTCAGAAGCGGCTTTAAAATTTGCAAAGAGAGAAATCGTTTTAGCCAATAAAATTGGTGTTAAACGAATAACAATTCACTCCGGCCGTAAAGAAATGCCAAAAAGAAAAATTGCGGTAGCTAAAAATTTCAAAATCCTTATAAAAAATTTAAAAGAAATAGTGAAATTTGGAAAGAAATACAGAATAAAAATTGGCTTAGAAAATGCATTTAAGTCAGATACACTGTGTAGAACACCAGAAGATTTATTAAAGGTGTTAAATTCAGTGAGGGGGTTGGGAATAACCTTTGATATCGGCCATGCAAATCTTATAAATTTAAATCCGACTGAATATTTTAAAAAAGTTAAAGATTCTGTGATAAATGTCCATGTTCATGATAATGATGGTACAGAAGACCAACACAATTTGATTGGGAGAGGAAATATAAATTTCAATGAATTCTTAAAAGAATGCAAAAATTCGAATTATTATGGACCATTTATATTGGAGATATTTCCGCACGAGAGTGCCTTAAAAGGAAAAGAAATATTTCTTAATCTCTGGAATCAAATTTAATCAATGCTAAAAATCAGGGAAATTAAGGCAAAATCGGTTATAACAAAATCGGGATTGGACGTAGATTATGTGATTAATCCTTATGTGGGATGCATTCACGGATGTGCCTACTGTTATGGCCGTTTTATGAAAAGATTTACCAATCATCACGAACCCTGGGGGTGGTTTGTTGATGTGAAAATTAATGCACCAGAACTGATTCCGAAAGATGTTAAAAAATATAAAAACAAATCAATAATGATTTCTTCGGTGACTGATCCTTATCAGCCAGCTGAAAGAAAATACAAATTGATGAAAGGAATTTTGGAAAAATTAATTCCTCTTGAGCTGGATTTATGCATTTTGACTAAATCAAATTTGCTGCTTCGCGACATAGACCTTTTCAAAAAATTTAAAAATTGCCAGGTCGGGGTTTCTTTATCTCTCTTAGATGATAAAATTAGAAAAGAAGTCGAACCATTAGCTAATTCAGTAGAAAGAAGGATAAATGCAGTAAAACAATTAAAAATGGCTGGAATTCCTAACTTTATTTTTATCTCGCCGATACTTCCAGAATTGACTGACTGGCAAGCAATTATTGAAAAAACTAAAGATTTTATTGACGAATACTGGTTTGAGAATCTTAATTTGTATCCCTCTCTCCGATACAATATTTTTCGTTGGTTAAAAAACCAACATCGGGAGTTGATTAAAAGTTACCGAAAGATTTACTTTACGAGAAATGATTATTGGAACAAAGTGGAAAGAGAGATAAAAAATTACGGAAAGAAAAATAACCTCAATTTTAAAATATATTTTCATCATTAAATAAATGCACACCAGACCTGATACAATTCTAATCTTTGATTTTGGTGGGCAATATTGCCATCTCATTGGAAGAAGAATTAGAGATAACAATGTTTATTCTGAAATAGTGCCACACGATATGTCATTAAAAAAGATTAAAGACCTAAAAGAGAGGCTTAATATTAAAGGCATAATTTTATCTGGTGGTCCTTCTAGCGTCTATAAAAAGGGGTCTCCTAAAATGAACAAAGAGATATTTGAACTTTCCATTCCAATATTGGGTATCTGCTATGGACATCAGCTAATCGCCTATTCTATGGCTGGCAAGGTTGAACCGGCCAAAAAAAAAGAATATGGGATTTCTTTCGCCACAATAAAAAAAGCTGTCAATCTACTTAAAGGTTTAAAGAAAAAAGAAAAGGTTTGGATGAGCCATGGCGACACTGTCTTTAGTTTGCCGAGTGATTTTGAAATTATGGCGTATTCAACCAGTTGTCCTGTGGCCGCGTTTAGACATAAACAAAAACCAATCTACGGTGTTCAATGGCATCCAGAAGTTACCCATACTGAAAATGGAGAGACCATATTAAGGAATTTTATATTTGGCATCTGTCAATCTGAACCTAACTGGAATGTTGGTAATCTGATTAAAAAGTATATTGCCGAAATAAAAGAAACTGTTGCTAATAACAAAGTTATAATTGCTTTAAGCGGTGGCATTGATTCAAGCACTGCCACTGTTTTAGCTTCCAAAACTTTAGGGAAAAATTTGACCGCTGTATTTGTAGATAATGGATTGATACGAGAAAATGAAGCAGAACAAATCAGGAAAACATTTAATAAGTTTAATATAAATTTTATCTCGGTTAATGCGAGAGATAAATTCTTGAAGAAATTAAAAGGTGTCATAGACCCTGAAGAGAAAAGAAAAATAATAGGTAAGGAATTTATTAGAGTATTTGAAGATGTCGCCAAAAAAATAAAAGCCAATTATCTATTACAAGGCACAATATATCCCGATAGAATTGAATCTGGCTATTCTAAAAAGTCGGATAAGATTAAAACACACCACAATGTGGCAGGTCTACCTACTAAAATAAAATTTAAAGGAATTGTTGAACCCTTGGAAAACCTTTATAAAGATGAAGTAAGAAAATTAGCTAGACAATTGGGATTACCTAATGAAATAGTGTATAGGCAACCTTTCCCTGGGCCGGGATTAGCAGTTAGAATAATTGGTGAGATAACAGAAGAAAAATTAAAACTGCTCAGAAAAGCAGATAAAATTGTCACCGAAGAAATAGAAAAATCTGGTTTGGGTAATAATCTTTGGCAATATTTCGCAATTCTCACAGATACAAAAACCACCGGCGTAAAAGGTGACGCAAGATCATACGGTTATACGGTTGCTATCAGAATTATTGAGAGCCGCGAGGCTATGACAGCTAACTTTGCAAAAATTCCTTATAATATCTTAGAAAATATCTCAACCAGAATTACAAACGAAATTCCACAAGTGGTAAGGGTAGTTTATGACATAACAAACAAACCACCATCCACAATAGAATGGGAATAACTAATACTAAAACATTAAAACTAAATAAAAAAGTTTCTATTGAGATAAAGCCAAAAGCACCGTTCAATTTTGATGCCACGATTTTTAAGCCATCTTATTATCCTGACCCCTTGAGCATCTATGAACCTAGAAAATATTGGTTTGCGATGAGATTAAATAATAAAATCTATGGGATTAAAATAGAAAATAAGGGAACGGTAAATAAGCCAGAAGTGCGAATTGCTATTTTTTCAAAAACTAAATTATCTAAAAATGGGTTAAAAAACATTATAGATGAACTTAATTTTAGGTTCGAATTTAATCGAGATATTTCAGAATTTTTTAGAAAATTTAAAAAAGATAAAATCCTCTCGCCATTTCTAAAAAGATGGTATGGGATGCATGGAAATTGTGCCCAAAGTTTGTACGGCCTATTAATGATAGGAATATTTTTACAAAATACGATAATAAAGCGGAGCGTTCAGATGACTAAAGTTATGTTAGAAAAATATGGCGTTAAAGTTAAATTTGACGGTAAGAAAGTTTATGAATTTTGGAAACCAGAGGAAATAGCAAAAGTTCCAGAAGAAGAATTAAGAAAATTGAAGGTCGGTTATCGAGCTAAAATATTTGTTAAACTTTCCAAAACATTTGTCGAGGAAGGAATCAATGAATTTGAGTTAAGAAAATTACCTATAGAAGAAGCAAAGAAAAAATTAATAAAATTATATGGTGTTGGCCCGGAAACTGCCCGAATTTTACTAACAGAAGCATTGCATCACTATGAAATTTTTGACCATGTTGCCCCGTGGCAGCAAAAGATTTATTCCAGATTGCTTTTTAATAAAAAATTAGTGCCAGCCAATAAAATAATTAAATATATCAAAGAGAAATGGGGCGAATGGGCTAATTTAGCTGCCAGTTATATTTGGGAAGATATTTTTTGGCAGAGAAAACAAGGACGAAAAATCCCCTGGCTGGAAAAAGAAATTAGATTATGAAGATAAAACAAAGAATCAAAAAACTTGGGTATAAAATAAAATTCGTACCCCACAAAACAATTAAAGATTGTATCGCCTGTTATAATGTAAGATACAAAGGAAAGATAATCTATCCTAAAATTGCTGAAAAACTAGATATTCCTCTTAATGAAATTTGGATCTCAGAAAAATGGAAAAATAAAGAAAATAATATATTATTTCACGAACTTCAAGAAATTAAATATCGAAGTATGGGCTACACTCCGAGAAAAGCACACAAAAAGGCTGGAAAAAGAAATTAGATTGTAGATAAAAATGAAAAAATTATATTCAAAAAAAGAAAAATGGTTTTATGAGGATATTCGCGGATTTTGTTGCGGCTTGGAAATAAGAAAAGTATTGTACAGCAAGAAAAGCAAATTTCAGGAAATTCAAATTCTCGAATCTAAAACTTGGGGTCGGGTTTTAATATTGAATAAAACAATCCAGACCACCGAACGGGATGAATTCATTTATCATGAAATGATCTCTCATGTTCCGCTTTTTTTGCATTCAAAACCCGAGAAAGTTCTTATCATAGGCGGAGGCGATGGTGGCACCCTAAAAGAAGTTTTAAAACATAATACTGTTAAAAACGTTATACTGGTTGAGGTCGATAAATATGTGATAGAAGCCTCTAAAAAATACTTACAAAAAATTCATCAAAATTCATATTATAATAAGAGGGCAGAAATCATTATCGGAGACGGGGTAGCCTTTATAAAAAACTGCAAAAATATTTTTGATGTCATAATTATTGATTCAACCGACCCCGTGGGTATGGCTGAAGATTTATTTTCCGACGATTTTTACAAGGATGCCCTTGTGGCTCTTAAAACTGACGGGATTTTGGTTGCGCAGTCAGGAGCGATATTTGCTCAGTGGGAGGAATTTTCAAGAACATTTAAAAAAAATAAAAAAATTCCTTAAATATGTTTCTCCTTATTTGACCGTGGTGCCCACCTACCCATCTTCATTTTGGTCTTTTACCATTGCGTCAAAAAATTTCGATTTTAAAAAAATTCCTTTTGAAAATGTGGGAAAAAATATAAAGAAATTAAAGCTAAATTTAAATTTTATAATCCTGAGGTACATCGAGCATCTTTTGCCATACCAAATTTCATAATCAAAGGATTAAATAGGTGAAAAATTATTTATAAATGAACCCCTTAATTGCTTTAGCTAAATCAGCGATCGGAAATTATATTATAGAAAAAAGAATTATTTCTCCGCCTGAGGATTTACCAAGCGAATTTTTAAATCGCCGGGCCGGGACCTTTGTGACTATTGAGAAAAACGGCGATTTGCGGGGTTGTATCGGCACCTATCTGCCGACCCGCAAAAATATCGCTGAAGAGATTATTCATAATGCCATTGCCGCGGCCACCGAAGACTATCGTTTTGGACCGATAAAAAAAGAAGAACTACCTGAACTTTCCTATACTGTTTATATTTTAAGCGAGCCGGAACTAGTGAAAGATATCAACGAGCTTGACCCTAAAAAGTATGGAATCATTGTTAAAACCGCGCCACTTTCTCCTTCTGGAGATGTGGTTTTTAATGGTCATTTTGTGGCAAAAACCGGTCTTTTACTGCCAGATTTAGAAGGCGTGGATACCATAAAAAAACAGATTTTTATCGCCTGTCAGAAAGCCGGCATTGACCCGCGAATTGAAAAGATTATTATTTATAGGTTCACTGTTGAAAAATACCACTAAAATATGAAGCAAATTTATCTTGATTACGCTGCCACTACCTACATTGACCCAAGAGTGCTTCAAAAAATGAGGCCTTATTTAACCACTGTTTACGGCAATGCTTCTTCGTTATATTCGTTGGGTCGAGAGGCGAAAGCGGCAATTGATAAAGCCAGAGAAGATGTTGCTAAAATTTTAGGAGCATCGCCTCAGGAAATTATTTTTACCGGCTCTGGCACAGAATCAGATAATATGGCAATTTATGGTATTGCTCAGGCCTATCGCGATTACGGCAATCATATTATTATCTCCAAAATTGAGCACAAAGCCGTACTGGAATCAGCTAAAAAACTAGAAAAAGAGGGCTTTAAAGTAACTTATTTAAATGTTGATTCTCAAGGCATTGTGAAATTAGGCGATTTGAAAAAAGCATTAAATAGAAAAACAATTTTAGTTTCAATAATGTACGCCAACAATGAAATCGGTACCATTCAGCCAATCAGAGAAATTTCTAAAATAATTTATGAATTTAAAAAGAGAAATTTTCCTTCTCCGAAACCTGCGCAGGCGAGCGGGCATGGTGTCCTGAGCGAAGCGAAGGACGAGCGAGCCGAGGAACAAGCGAGCTCGCCTCGCTGGGGCGAGCGAAGCGGGTTGAGGGAAGAAAAATTTCTCTTTTCACCACCAGCTTTTCACAGCGATGCCTGTCAGGCCGCTGGCGCTTTTTCTCTAAAGATTAAGGATTTGGGCGTTGACCTTTTGACTTTGAATGGTTCAAAAATTTATGGACCTAAAGGGTCGGGTTGTTTGTATAAAAATCAAGATTTTAAAATTGAACCTTTAGTTGTCGGCGGTTCTCAGGAAATGGGACTGCGCGCTGGCACAGAAAACACAGCTTTAATCGTGGGTTTTAGCGAGGCCCTAAAATTAGCCGAAAAATTGAGAAAAAAAGAAAGCCAACGCTTAAAAACTTTGAGAGATTACTTTATTAAAAAGGTCTTAAAGACTATTCCCAGCTCTCGGCTTAACGGCCACACTCAAAAAAGATTACCTAATAATATCAACCTTTCATTTACTGGTATTGAAGGTGAATCTTTGGTTTTACGGCTTGACCAATATGGAATTTCTAGCTCCACTGGTTCGGCGTGTACTTCTACTGACTTGACGCCCTCTCACGTTTTGCTGGCTTTGGGCTTACCTGAGGATTTGGCTCATGGCTCTTTGCGTTTGACTTTAGGAAGAAAAACTACTAAAAAGGATTTGGATTATGTTTTGAAAATTTTGCCAAAGATTGTTGAAGAATTACGAAAAATGTCAGCTATTAGATTATGACCCAGTAGTGAGCCCGCGATTGGATTTAAACCAATTCGTGAAGCTTGAGCTGGGGCAAACCGAGAATAAGAATCAAAACTTTATAAATTTATCAGCCGCGATAGTTTAAATCACGAATTGCTATCG